>ERZ1034897.447-NODE-447-length-20803-cov-16.376615_pt1 | contig 20803 bp, 32 predicted proteins | sample MGYA00520629_ERZ1034897 | MGnify/ENA primary metagenome ERZ1034897 (study PRJEB33766, sample SAMN09781789) | gut metagenome | biome: gut microbiome | host: Homo sapiens | place: Madagascar | study: EMG produced TPA metagenomics assembly of the PRJNA485056 data... | reverse complement strand
TTATTATATATAAATCTTATTCTTTGTACTGTGTATGTGTTATGGTAAAGAATATAAGTAAATTTACTAAGATAGTAAAGGAGGAGCGGAATGAACTGGAAGTATGAGGCCATTGAAAAGCTCAAAGAATACAGTGCGAAAAGACAATCCCTGAAAAGCATCCCCGAAGAAATGGCACGGCTGGAATCCGCTATGCAGAGTATCCGAAGCGCCACGGCTGACGGTACGCCGGTAAGCGGCGGTGGCTCCGGCCGGGAAGATATGATGCTGTCGAATATCGTTCACCGTGAGGAACTGGCGCGTTCGCTGGAACAGGCGAGAAAATGGGTGTCGCTTGTGGATTCCGGGCTTGAATCGCTTAGCGTCGATGAAAAGAAAATACTGAGCAGATTCTACATAAGCCCGGCTAGAGGCAACGTCGATGCCCTGTGTGAAGAACTTGGAGTGGAAAAAGCTCAGGTTTACCGCCGCCGAGATTCAGCACTACGACATTTCACGCTATGCCTGTATGGGCAGACTGAAAGCTGAAAAATGAGAAAAAAATGAGACGATTTTTCAGTTTGAATGTGCTATACTGGTAAAAAAGAAAAAGCGGAAGAGGCTTGGGATTGTTCCTGAGCCTCTTTTTGCATGGCGCGGCAGACAAGCGAGTCGGGTACCCTCTCCCCAACAGAAGGCCGTTTGAATCGGCCTCGCGCCAAATTATTTTGTATGAGCGGTGGTGCTATGGCTGCAAGGATTACAGATCGGAAGAAAAAAAGAATAATTGCCGACTGGATAGAAATGCAGTCGTACAGCGCCGTTGCAAAAAAGCATGGCGTAACTCACCAGACTGTAAAAAGGATTGTTAGCGCTTCACCGGATATCGCCCAAAAAGTGCAGCAAAAAAAAGAAGAGAATACCGCCGACATGATGGCGTACATGGAATCACAAAAAGCGGCGATGCAAGAAGCAATCACTCTGCATCTGAAAGCGCTCACAGACCCCGAAAAGATTTCAGCCGCAACATTAAGCCAGATTGCAACATCTTTCGGGATTATTGTCGATAAGGCCACAAGAAACACGGCAAGCGGAAATGATAGTCTCAATAAGCTGGATGGGCTAATTAAGGAGTTTAGAGATGCTATTAAGCCCGAAACAGATTGAATTCGCAAGGTACGGTAATCACCGATGGAATTTCAAGGGCGGCGCGACCCGAAGCGGGAAAACATATCTTGATTTCAAATGGATTATTCCAATGCGGATTCGAGAACGAGCTGGGAAAGATGGGCTTTCCGTGATTTTGGGTGTTACAAAATCCACAATAGAGCGAAATGTGCTAGAACCTATGCGGAATCTGTACGGTGATAAACTTGTCGGTGCGATTTCCAGCGATAACACGGCGTGGATTTTCGGCGAGAAGTGCTATTGTCTGGGCGCGGAAAAAGTGTCTCAGGTATCGAAGATTCGCGGCGCGTCCATCAAGTATTGTTACGGCGACGAGGTCGCGGACTGGTCGGAGGAAGTTTTTGCCCTCCTGAAAAGCCGGCTTGATAAGGAGTATTCCTGCTTCGATGGCACATACAATCCACAGTATCCCAACCACTGGCTAAAGAGATTCCTTGATAGTGATGCCGATATTTTCAGCCAAGAATACACAATAGACGATAATCCATTTTTACCCCCCACTTTTGTTGAAAATCTGAAAAAAGAATATGCCGGAACGGTGTTCTATGATAGGTACATTTTGGGGAAATGGACGCTGGCAGAGGGGCTTATATACGATTTTTCCGAAGCGAATATCACGGATGAAGTGCCGGAAGCCGGGGAATATTACATTTCCTGCGACTATGGCACGCTTAATCCGTTCTCGGCGGGGTTGTGGTGTGTAAATCATGGGCGTGCCGTTCGCGTGGATGAGTATTACTATTCCGGAAGGGACAAGCAATACCAGCTCACGGACGAGGAATATTATGCCGAGGTCGAAAAGCTGGCTGGTGACAAAAATATACGGCACATTATCGTTGACCCGTCAGCGGCATCTTTCATTGCGTGCATAAAAAAACATGGCCGTTTCTCGGTTCGCAAGGCAAAAAACGATGTAATGTACGGAATTCGGCTCACTTCTGCAATGCTGCGTGCCGGGGCTATTAAGATTGGCTCTGATTGCGGTGACGCAATTCGGGAATTTGGCCTTTATCGTTGGGACGAGGATTCCACAGATGATAAGCCGATCAAAGAAAATGACCATGCGATGGACGATATTCGTTACTTCTGCGCGACTGTGTTACGCAGAAACCGGGAGACGCGGGAAATCGTTGGGAGAATTTGTGATGAGAATGATTAAAAAATGGCTTGTCGATCGTGCGCCTATCTGGGCGAAAGCGTCGCTGCAAGCCGATATCAGGACGCTTGAAGCGGAAAATCGGAAGCTTCGGGCGGAAGTGGATACTTTGAACGCCTATATACAGGGCTTGCAGTATGCAACCCGTGCGCTGCGGCGCATCACGATCAACGCAGGAGGAGAAAAGCGTGATTTATCCGAACAGTGATTATGAAATGGCGTTTCGCGCCGTTGACATGACATCTCCGGGAATGAAAGAGGCCATCCAGAGGTGGCAGGATCTGTATTATGAGAAGGCCGCGTCCCCGGATTATGACCCGTGCCAGCGGATTCCATATACCATCGTCCGTAAACTGACAAAGACGGCATTTTCGGAGTATTCGGCATCCAGCAAAGACGCGTTTGTTTCCGAAATCCTCGATGCGGCAGACGCGAAAAAGAAAAGCGCCATGCAAAAAGCCTTAATCTGCGGAGAAAGCGGCTTAAAGCCTATCCCGACGGGCAGCGGTTTCCGTTTCGCAGTTGTGAGCAGACCAAACATTCTAGTATTTGGCCGGGACGGGGACGGGAATATGACCGACATCGGCATGGCAGAACACAGCATCCGTGACAGATTCTATTACACACTGTTGGAACGGCGCACGGTGGACGATAGCGGGTATCTGACCATTACCAACAGACTGTATCGGTCGAACGACCAGAACAGCTTGGGGCAGGCTGTGGCGCTTACAGAGCTGCCACAGTATGCGGAACTTGCAGAAGAATACACGTTCCCTGAGCCACTGGGAAGCGTCGGCGTTGCATGGCTGAAAACGCCGATTGACAACAGTGTGGACGGTAGCCCCGACGGGGTATCCGTTTATGACGCGGCTGTCGGCCTGATTGAAAATATCAACCGGAACGAGGCGCAGATCAACGGAGAGTTTGAGCGTGGAAAAAGCCGGATTATTGCCAGCGCGGATATGCTGGAGGTTGACGAGGTCGGCGGGCGGAAAAACTTGTCCGCAAGCGTATTCACCGCAGTTGATGAATCCCCAGACGATATAGGTATCACTATTTTCTCCCCGGCGCTGCGGGAACAATCATATCTCGCCAGAAAAACGGAATATCTCCGGAATGTGGAGAACGTGATAGGCTTAAAGCGCGGGCTGCTGTCCGAGGTGGAGGCCGCAGAAAGAACGGCTACCGAGGTGACGTCCTCTGAGGGCGATTACAACCTGACGATTATCGACTTCCAGCAGATGTGGGAAAGCGCACTGCGAGAGGCCGTCAGGCTGTGCGGCGTTCTGGGGCGGATGTACCGCGTACCCGGTGCCCACGACGTGGAAGATGATTCCATTGTCGTGGATTGGGGCAACGGCGTTCTATTCGATGAGGAAAAGGTCTGGGCTGACTATAAAGACATGGTCGCGGCGGGGCTGCTGAAACCTGAGATTGCACTCGGGTGGAAATTCAACATGCCCCGGGATACGGAAGCACAGTTAGCGAAAATTCGGAAGAAGTACATGCCGGAAGTCGTAGGGGACGGTGAATAACTGTGCTGACCGCCGACCAGATTGAAGCCCTTGGAGATAAAGCACAGCAGCTAATTGCCCCGGTGACAGAGTTTCTAATTGAGGATATTGCAAGACGAATTGCGGAAGCTGGCCAATTCACCAGCACGGCGGCCTATCAGACATGGAGACTTCAACAGTTGGGTATTTCTCAGCGGCAGTTAAAAAAGGAGCTTCGAAAGCGGCTGAAAGTATCCCACCGGGAGCTTCGGCGACTGATAGAACAGGCCGGGGAAACCGGATACAGTTATGACATCCGGAAACACCCCTATGTGCAGTCGCTGCCATTCCGAAGCAATCAGGTCTTGCAGCAGATTGTGTCTGCGGCGGTGCAGCTTGCCGATTCTGAGCTGGGCAATATCACCCAGACAATGGGTGCTGTCATGCCAAATGGGAAGGCTGTGGGGCTTACAGACGCTTACAGACAGGCTTGCGATTTCGCCTTTACGAAGGTTTCGACGGGGGCGCAGGATTATGCATCTGCTATCCGGGAGGCTACCCGGAATCTTGCGGAAAAGGGGATTGTCACAATCGACTATGAATCCGGCGTTCATACCTCCATGGAAGCCGCTGTTCGGCGTAGCGTTATGGGCGGCTTGGGACTGATGCAGGAGCAGATCAGCCAGCAGAACCACGATGATTTCGGCTGTGACGGCTGGGAGATATCCGCTCACGCGGCCAGCGCCCCCGACCACGAGCCGATTCAGGGCAGGCAGTACAGTGACGCAGAATACGAGAAACTGAATAACTCCCTTGTGCGGCGTATCGGTACGCTGAACTGCGGCCATGCGGCTTTCCCGATTATTCTGGGTGTTGATTCTCCGCAATACACGCCGGAGGAACTGGACAAATTCAGGAAAGATAACGAAAAAGGCATTGACTACGACGGAAAGCACTACACCACGTATGAGGCTACCCAGCGTCAGCGGCGGCTTGAATCCGCCATCCGGAAGCAGAAACGCAGGATTCTGGTTGATGAGGCCACAGGGGACAAAGAGAACTTACAGCGCGATCAGATCAAGTACCAGGTTTTGGATCAGGAATATAAGCGCTTTTCCGAAGCGGCAGGGCTGCGGATGCAGCATGAGCGCATGGAAATGCCCGGGTTTGGTGCAAAACAGGCCATGGCTGCGGGAAAGGCGGCAGAAAGCAATGAGAAAAACTTGCAATTTATCAACAACGATGCTACAATCAAGGCGGAATCCGGATTGCCGAAAAAGTTGCAGGAAGCAGATACCGTAATTCCTCATACTGTGACTGTAAACCTTCCTAAAATCCAAGGAGTTGTACCAAAGGGCGCTACGGCGGTTGAGGTGTACACAATGGCTGGTGACGGGACAAGCACGCCAATTCGGGATTTGAAACGCCTGTATGCTACATACCCTGACTATGGGGACGCAAGCGGCTGGAAGAAGAAATCCGGGACGGTATATGCAAAGAGCCATCACTATGTGGTACACTGGTACGAGAATACCAAGGGTGTTCCGCTTGATGAAATTAAACTGAAAGGGGCAAAATAATATATGCGTGTTCGATACATAGGTAAGAGCTTTGGAATTGATGGTTTGTCGGACGGGAAGGAATATGAGATTCTTTCCTGCGACGCTGATTCTGGCGCACTTCAAATTGTTGATGACAGCGGCGAAGATTATCTCTACGACCCACACAAACCTCGCCCCATTGCAAACCCTGACCACCCCGGCGGAAAATTTGAAATCGTCGAGGATGATGCGGCAGGAACCCTTAGAAAAGCAATATACGGATAAGCCGATAGAGCTATGGGAACATGGCTCTCTTTTCTTGCGAAAAGGAGATGACACACATGGTGTACTGCCCCTATACAGTGAACAGGCATCTGGTTCAGCAGACGACGCAGGAGTACGACGAAATCGGCAACCAGACTTTACAACAGGTGATAGAACACAACACCGCAGAATTCATAGAATGCGTGAAGGAGCGGTGCGGCGCATGGCACGATGGGAAGTGCCACTATAATCAAGTTGATTGAAGCAACTATTCGGGTTTTCCGAACGGTTGCTTTTTTCATACCATTTTTGCCGTGGCAGGCGTAAAACAAGCCGACAGCAGGGGACGCAACCCCCATATAACAAAGCATAGCTGAGAAAGGAAGTATATGAAACGCGAGTTTTTGCAGAATTTCAAGGTAGGAGACCAGCCCCTGAGCAAGGAGATCATTGACGAGATCATGGCAGAGAATGGCCGGGATATCGAAGCGGCTAAGAAGACTTTTGCTGACTATGACACCATCAAGAGCCAGCTGAGCGAGGCGCAAAAGACCATTTCCGGCTTTAAGGAGCAGGACATCGATACCATCAAGCAGTCCGCCAAGGATTGGGAAAAGAAGTACAACGATGCCATTGCCGAGAGCAACCGGAAGATCGCGGATATGGAATTCTCCCACGCCCTGGACGCCGCCATCACCGGCGCAAAGGGTAAAAGCACCAAGGCGATCCGGGCGCTGCTGGACATCGACACTTTGAGAAGTAGCAAGAACCAGGAAACGGACATTAAGGCCGCGCTGGAAGCTCTCCGGAAGGACAGCGGCTATTTGTTCGATGACGGCAAAACGCCGCCCCCCTATGCCGGGAAGACCGGTACAGGGCAGCAGGAGCCTAACGGCGAACCGACGACACTCGCCGGTGCGCTCAGGGCAAATTACAACATGAAGTGAAAGGATGATTTTTAACTATGGCAATTACTCTTGCAGAAGCAAAGGTCGGCATGGCCGACAAGGTCGATCAGCAGGTGGTCGACGAGTTCCGGCGCAGTTCTCTGTTGCTGGACAGACTGGTGTTTGATAACGCCATTTCCCCCGGTACCGGCGGTTCTACTCTGACTTACGGTTACATTCAGCTGAAAACCCCCTCCACCGCGGCTGTCCGTGCTATCAACAGCGAATACACCGCAGGCGAGGCGAAGCGGGAGGAAAAGACCGCCAAGGCCGTTATCATGGGCGGTTCCTTCCAGGTCGACCGTGTGATTCAGAGCACCTCCGGAGCCATTGATGAGCTGGCATTCCAGGCGCAGCAGAAGATCAAGGCAACCAGCAACTATTTCCACAATCTGGTGATCAACGGCACCTCCGCCGCGTCCGGCACCGGGTACGTCACGAACACCTTCGACGGCCTGAGAAAGGCTCTGGCGGGCACCTCCAACGAGTTCACTACGGACATTGACCTGTCCGATTCCACCAAGCTGGACAGCAACGCCAATGCTTTCGTTGACCAGCTGGATCAGCTGACCCACATGGTGGACGGCGGCGCTTCTCTGCTGCTGATGAACACCACCATGCTGCTGAAAGTTCGTGCGGCTGCCCGCCGTGCGGGGTATTACGACCGCAAGAAGGACGACTTCGGCAGGGCTGTGGAGTACTTCGGCGATATCCCCATCATGGACGCCGGTATGTACTACAACGGCACCAAGTCTGTGGATGTCATCGACACCTCCACCCCCAGCACCACCGCCGCCGGTACTTCCAGCATCTACGCTGTGAATATCGCCCTGGACGGTTTCCACGGCATTTCCCCCACCGGAACCGGTGTCATCAACAGCTATATGCCCGATCTGAAAGCCCCCGGCGCTGTGAAGAAGGGCGAAGTGGAGCTGGTGGCCGGTGTCGTGCTTAAGAACACGCTCAAGGCGGCGGCGCTGAACGGCATTATCCTGAAACCCAAGACCGCGTAACGGAAAGGAGACGCCCTGATGATTGACTATGATTTTTACATAAGCAGCTTTCGGGGCGACGCTATCCCCGCAGAGGACTGGAACACGTGTGAAGCCCGTGCGGCGACGCAGCTGGCAAGATACAAGCGCATATACACGGTAAAGGCACCGGAGGAAAACTCCGAAGCCCTTGCCGTGTGCGCCATGGCGGAGGCTATTCACGGCTTTGATCTGATTACCAACGGTGAGGGCGGCGCTGTTCAGTCTGCGTCTATCGGCTCCGTTTCGGTGAGCTATGGCAGCGGGAACGGTGTTGATGTCAGCGCCAAGGGGCAGTCGCGGGAATTGTATCGCTGCGCCTGCCTGTATCTCGATATCTACCGGGGGTGCTAGCTATGGTGAGAATCAAGCGCCGCAGCTGCCCCGTAGACTACCGGCTGTGCAATCAGGCGGTCACGGTATACCACCGGGACGGCGACAAAGTAACCAGAACAGTACACGATAGAGCCTTTTTGGATTACAAAAAAATCGAGAATGTGGACAAGACCGGCAGTAAGGAAGTCAATTCCTTTCTGCTGGTCATTCCCTGCTCAGAGGTATGCGTTTATCCGGAGGATAAGGTGCTGCTGGGTGCCGGGGGGGAAATCACGGCGGCGCAGTGGCCGTCCTTCATTCCGGTGAAGGTTCCCGGGCTGGTTGTTGTGAAGTACGTTGACCCAAAATACTGGGGCGGCAAGTTGGTTCATGTGGAGGCGGGCGGATGAAAACACGGATAAGGGTTGATATGAAACCCGTCGACACCATTCTCACAAGGCTTGGCGTCAATAAAACCGGCGATGTGCAGATGCAGCTTACCCGGATAGTGAACAAGCGGATAACGCGGTACATGCCGTTCCGAACCGGTGTGCTTTCCACGAAGCTTAAGTATATTTCAAGCCCGACAGAGATCACGGTTATGGCACCATACGCCCGGTATCAGTACTACGGCAAAGTCATGGTAAATGCCAAAACCGGGAAAGGCCCCGCTTTCATTCCGGGAGTTGGATACCGGTACAGAAAAGGAACCGTGCTGAGAGCGACTGATCGGGATTTGAACTATGACACCACCAAGAACCAGCAGGCGGGACCGTTCTGGGACAGACGCATGATGGCGGCAGAGAAAGACCAAATTGCGCACGACTTACAGGCTTATATCAACAGGAGGAGCGGAATATGACGGCGCTTGAAAAAATCAAGGACTTTCTCGGGCAGTACCCCGGCGCGGATATCTTCCGCGATTTCCATGTTGACTACACAGACCAGATTCCGTTCAACAGCGGTGTTTTCCCTTCCGGGCTTGTGGAGATTTCCAGAACACGGGATATCCTTGGGAACACAACAGTAATCAATCAGTACAATTTTGGGTTGTACTACGTGTTCGAGAAGTCCCCGGGGGATGATACCGGAGCATCTGAAAATGCGGGCTGGGTCATGGACTTTCAGGAGTGGGTGCAGAAAATGTCCGTTATGGGCAATGCCCCCACCTTTGGGGATGACCCGAGGGCGGAGAAAATCACCGCGCAGAACGGCGTTCTGTACGGTGCAGACGAAGAAGGGACGGCAATGTACATGGTACAGCTGTCCGTTCAATTCAAAAAACGATTTATGAGGTGAAATAATGGCAGATTTAGAGTTTAACACCGCACCCGGCCAGACCGTAGACCGTGAGCTGCTGATCGCGTACCTGAACACCGGAACAACCTCTGCTCCTGTGTGGTCGCCGATTGGCAGCCGCGTCACGGATTCCAGCATGGAATACGACTGGCAGGAGGAATCCAGCAAGGATATCCTCGGTACGACCAGAAGCACGATGAAAAAGCCCATCATCACGCAGACCTTTGACCCGTGCGATCTGGATGCCGGAGACGCTGCGGTTCTGAAAATTTGGAACCTGGCTGTCAAGGAGCAGAACGTGGCAGCACTGACCAATCAGGACATGCTGATTGTGCATCTGTACGCCGGTACTAAGGACACGGCGGCCTTTGCAGAGCGCTACAGCGCCTGCATGGCCAAGTCGTCCAGCCTTGGCGGCGAGGGCGGCGGCTTTGTTGGAATGCCGATGGACATTACATACGGCGGCGCACGCACGGTAGGTACTGCGGCGGTAAGCGCCGGAACCGTTACGTTTACAGCTGATACCTGATGCAAATACGGGGCGGTGAGAGCCGCCCCGAAATCTTTGGAGGGATATTGTATGAGCAACACCATTAACACCAGCGTTTCCGTTGGGAAACTGAATTTCACTTTCACGGATGAAGACGGAAATGCGTTTTCTTCATTTCGGATGAATCCGGCTGATTTCAGCATTGCCGCACGATGTTCGGAGGTTTCTGAGTATTTCAGCAAGCACGAAGATATTTCTGGTGAAAGCATCGAGAGCGTGCTCTTGTTTAACAAGGAATTGGAAGAAAAAATTTGCTATATCTTGGGTTATGACGCAAGAGATAGTGTTTTTGGGGAGGTTTCGGCTGCAACGGTTCTCCCGAATGGAGACTTGTTTGCAATGGTTGTTTTGGATACAATCGCAAAAGCTGTCAAGTCCGAATCCGAAAAGCGTGCTAAAAAGTCCGATGACGCGGTAAAAAAGTATACCGAAAAGTATGATAGTGTATGATCTTCCCACCTCACTGACCGTCGGTGGTGTGAACTACCAAATCCGTAGCGATTTTCGGGCAGTACTTGATATTCTGATTGCCATGAACGACCCAGATTTGGACGATCACGGCAAATCAAATGTTATTTTGAGGATAATGTACCCGGAATGGAGGACAATTCCGCAAGATGCTTTGCAGGAGGCATTACAGAAAGCGGCTGAGTTTATTGACTGCGGGCAGAAAAGCGACGGTAAAAAGCACCCGTGTATGGTTGACTGGGAACAGGATGCGTCATTGATTATTCCAGCTGTGAACCGCGTAGCAAATACGGAGGTCAGGGCAATCCCTAACCTCCATTGGTGGACGTTTTTCGGTTGGTTTATGGAAATAGGAGATTCCACATTTTCAAATGTGCTCTACATTCGGAGTCAAAAAGCAAAAGGAAAGAAACTGGATAAGGCAACCAGAGAATGGTATGAAAAAAACAGGCGATTGGTTGATTTGAAGGTAAAAACTACTGACGAAGAGGAAGACACCCTCAAGCTTTGGGTTGGTGGCGGTAAATCATTCTCTTAGTGGTTCTCCGACGTTATCCCTAAACACACCCATCACGATCTTGAAGAAGTTAGGTAGAGAAGCAATTGCCCAGAAAACGATGCCGACCGGTACACGCCCCTCGAAGTCACCGCCCATTGCATAGAGCGACAGCAAGATAAAGATGCCGATAATAAATCTGATGATGCCTTTTTTGATTTTCCCGACGTAGAAATTCTCAATCCCCAAAAGTCCGAGGCATCCGATAGCCCACCATTTCAGAGCGGTTTTCTTTTTCTTATCGCTGGTAGCTGTTGTGTACTTTGGCATATTCTATTCCCCCCAAATAAAGTTTACAAGTCAATTAAAGAATATCACGCTTGCGGGAAAGTGTCAAGGAAGACTAGCAGTTTGGCGGAGCGTGGATTTTAATATCACAATGGCGAAGAAGGTGGTAATTTGGCAGACGGTTCCGTTGTAATTTCTGTAGACCTGTCAACGGGTGATGTTGACAAAGAACTTGGCAGGCTGAAAAAGAAAATGCTTCGCCTCGAAGAAGACCTGACAGCTGGCAATATTGCGAAGAACTCCCTTGCGGAGAATCTTAAGGCGGCTCAACAAGAACTGACTTCACTACAAAATCAGGCAAAAAAAGGCGTCAACGGCGTTTTCGAAAATTCACCCGAAAATGTAGAGCGCATACAGGCACTGCAAAATGCAATCGGGTTGCTTCAAACGCAACTTGAAAAGAATAACCGAACGCTTGTAACTACGCAGATGGCACTTGACGGCGTTAAGGCTAGATATTCCGAACTTGCGCAAGAGGCGGGGGCTGCAACGCCGAGCATGGGCGAAGAATCTATTCAGGGGTCGGAACAGGCCGCTACGGGTTTGCAATCCATGATTGCAAGAGTACGTGATACGTTCCACAGGTTGCAGGAGGACGCTGACGTTTTTGAATCGAAGGCCGAGATTATCCGTGGCGTATTTAGCGCAATATCCAATATTACGAAAACTGTTGCCAAAACAATGTGGGATATTGCGTCTGGTGCGGTAAAAAAGTTCGCGTCGGTGCTGAAATCCGGGGCATCCAGCATCGGGAAAATGCTTACCGGGAGCAAATCAATTTCAAAATCCTTTGGCGGTTTATATTCCGGTGCAAAAAGGCTCATCCCAACGCTTTTAGGGGTTCGCGGTGTTATTGGGATACTCCGAAAAGCTGTAAGCGCATTCATGGAGCAGAATCAGCAGCTTTCCAATACGCTTTCAAACGCTTGGTCACAGCTGGGTAATGTGTTGGGGCCGATAATCACAAAAGTGGTTAATCTGATAGCCTCCGCAATCGGCTATGTTTCGAAGTTCCTGAGTTTGATCGGCTTGACCGGGAAAACCGCCTCGAATCAGATCAGCAGCGCAGGAAGCGCCGCGAAAAAGGAAACTGACAAGCTAAAAAAGCAGCTTATGTCGTTTGACGAGTTGAATGTCCTGAACGATACGGAAAGTGATTCCGGCGGTGGAGCTGGCGGGTCTGGCGGGGCAGCGAATGTCACGCTCCCGGATTGGGCGCAACTTGTTGCCGAGCAACTGAATAACGCGCAATTCGCGGATGCCGCGAAGACACTGACGACAGCACTGAACGGTATGGTTGCGCAAGCGGATTGGACTGGTATCGGTGAGAGAATGGGCAAGGCTTTAGATGGGGCAATGACGTTTCTTGCGACCGCAGTTCAGACGTTTGACTGGGCAGGGCTTGGGAGTAGACTTGCGGATAGCGTCAACAGCATAGTTTCAAACGTAGACTGGTCAAATCTGGGCGTGCTTCTGTGGGCAAAATTTAATATCGCGCTGGAAATGCTTGCCGGATTTCTTACGAATTTGGATATGGCACAGCTCGCACAGGCTGCAAGCAATATCGCCATCGGCTTTTTCAATTCCATGTCGGAGACGATTCAAAGCATTGACTGGTTTGCTCTTGGTGAGCAGGTCAAAACGTTTCTTGTAAACGTAGACTGGGGCGGCGTCGCAACAGCAGTATTCGAAGCAATTGGCTCTGCTTTTGGAGCATTGACCGCATTTTTGTGGGGGCTTATCCACGACGCTTGGGAAGAAGTAGTACAGTGGTGGTACGATGTGGCCTACGAGGACGGCGAATTCACATTAGAGGGGCTTTTGGAAGGAATCCTGAATGCTGTGAAAGACATTGGCACTTGGGTATGGGATAATATCTTTAAGCCATTCATTGATGGATTTTGCGCCGCATTTGGCATCCATTCCCCGTCCACCGTCATGGCGGAACAAGGCCGGTATATCATTCAGGGTCTTCTAAATGGTATCACCGAAAAGTGGAAATCCGTTACAACTTGGTTTTCTACTGCGCTTTCTGATATCAAAGACGGAATTGCAAATACATGGGATTCTGTGCGTGAAACTACAAGGAACATTTGGGACGGAATCGTTTCTACAATAAAAGGCGCGGTCAATGGCGTAATCGGCGTTATCAACAGAATGATAAGCGCCGTTGTTAACGGCATCAATTCCTTGTTTAATATGCTGAGCTTCAATATCAGCATTCCCGGTGTAGGCAATGTTGGGTGGAATCTCCCGCAGTTTACAGCTCCACAGATACCTTACTTGGCGCAGGGCGCAGTGATTCCACCGAATGCCCCGTTTATGGCAGTATTGGGCGACCAAAAAAGCGGCACAAACGTCGAAGCCCCCCTGGAAACCATTAAACAGGCCTTTGCGGAGGTGCTTTCGCAGAACGGTTCCGGCGAGGAAATCATAATCAAGTTCACCGGCGACCTTGCGACCCTTGCGCGGGTGCTGACACCTGAGATTACCCGTCAGCAGCGCCGGACACAGCGGGCATTGGGGGTGTAGTATGGCAAAACCATATTTCAAGATCAACGGTGTGGACATCCTCCACCTCACTCAGGAGGGCGGCATAAAGTGGCAGCGCAACGACGTGGAAAGCCCCAACGCTGGGCGAACCATGGACGCTACCATGCACCGTGGCCGGGTGGCGCAGAAATACCGGGCTGATATCACGTGCATGGATATGAACCGCGCGGAAGAGCTTGCGCTTATGGCTCTGATAAACCCGGAGTTTGTCACAGTGGAAACGAACCTACACCCGCTATACGGGAGCCAGACGGCGCAATATTATTCCAACAACGTTCCCGCTTCGATCTCCTACGTTGACCCCGATACCGGGGAATCGGTATGGACGGGTATTTCCTTCCCGCTGGTCGAGCAGTAAGGAGGCAATATGCAGAAAACATCTGCCCTGTATAGAAAAATCCTTGCGGGCATCCACACGAAGGAAACGCGGGTTTCTATCGGCGATACGGGCTTTCTTGTGGACAAACGGGGGAACGGAATCACGTTCGGCGGCACCCGCATTCTGGTTGGGGCTTCCGGCGCAGATGCCGGATACGGAATGAACATCCTCGCGTCGGTAGAAACTACCGGCGCGATTTTCGATGGGAACGAGCCGACCGTCGGGAATGTAATAAGCAGGGAGTGCGACATTAAAATGCTGAAGCCCTCCGGGAACATTGAAGGAATGTCCCGGATTGCGGTTTATGTAAGGCTTGTCAGCGATGACGGCGAATGCTCTGAGTGGCTCCCGCAGGGCGTATTTTATGCGGATTCCATTGACCAGGACGCTGACGAGGACGATGTGCAGTGGCTTAAAATCCACGGCTACGACGCTATTCTGTTCGCAGAGCAGGATTACCCAGCAGACAGCAAATTGACATGGCCGGCAAAGGATATAGACGTTGTGCGGGAGATTGCCCAGGCAATGGGCATAACGCTAGACCCAAGGACGGCGGAGATTATGCGCAGCGCCTATCCTGTCCAGTACAATCCGGAATATACTTGCCGGGAATATCTTGGATATATCGCCGCCATGTACGCCGGGTGCTTTCTCATGAGCGAATCGGGGGAATTGCTTCTGGTATGCTTCTGGAATATCCCAAAAGAAACCCGCTACCTGATCGATCCCCACGGCTACGCCATTACGTTTGGAGGTGACAGGATCGTTGTCTGACGTGATCAATGTCCGAAAATCGCTTTCGTCTCTGGAAAAGCAAGACACTTTCAACGGATATTCAAAAGTCGTTGTTGTCGTGTCAGATGAAATGGAATACTCAGCCGGAACCGACAGCGGGCGAGCACTTACTCTGGGCTGCCCGTGGGGTACACAAAAAATGGCTGAGGATATTCTATCTAGAATCCAAGGCTTTCAATACCAGCCGTATACCGCCGATGGCGCACATATCGACCCGGCGGCGGAGATTGGAGACGGATTTGCCGCCGGAAACTTATACAGCGGGATATACTCCAAAAACATTTCCCACGGGGCACTGTACACGGCGAATGTATCCGCGCCCGGCGGCGAAAAAATCAATTATAAGTACGAGTACAAAACACCTACGCAGCGCAAAATTGAACGCCACTATTCCGAAATGAAGTCCACGTTCAAGGTTCAGGCCGACCAGATTTCCGCCGAAGTCTCTGCCCGTATCGAGCAGGGGAACGAACTCACCTCGCGGCTGGACATTCAAAGTGACCAGATCTCCGCGCGGGTGACCAAAACCGGCGGTAGTAGTTCGTCCTTCGGCTGGGAGCTGCTTAATGATTCCTGGACGGTCAAGGCCAACAATACCACTGTGTTCCAGATCACCAAATCCGGCGCGGAAGTCCGTGGAAAGATCACCGCCTTAAGCGGCAAAATCGGTGGCTTTGACATTCAATCCGACTACCTAAGCTATAACAATCAGATCTGGAACGGCACCAACAGCCGGGGTATTTACATTGGTGTCAACGGCATTCAGTGCGGCTCAGAGGCTAACGGCGTGCAGATTACGCCGACCGGGAATCTGTACGCTGAGAATGGCTATTTCCGGGGAAGCGTCAGCGCTGGTATGATTGACTACGGTGGCAACGATGGGTACCTTGACGGGTCAGGTCTTGCCAGCCACAGTGTCTACGGCTCGGAAATCGGCTACAACACCATATCCACGGCCTATACCAGCGGAGGTATCAATACATCGCTTGGGTATGCGGATTTTGCAAATGGTGTGTTCAATGGGTGGAATACCGCAACTTACGTTGATACGTCCATACTATTCGCGTCGAGCTTCTATTTCAAAGACAAAGAGGTAGTTTGGCGAACAATTAAGGACGGAAACGGATTATCACAAACTGTATTAGCGAGGGCTTAAGTATGGAAAAACTGAAAACCGCAACAGGCAAAGAATTCAACTGCGATTATTTCAACCCTTTTCCCCAGGCGGGGCAGATAAACATCCGTATTCTCGGGGAATCCCTGGCGACGATTGCCACGGTATTTGCAAATCCCGCTGAGACGGTGCAAATGTGGTGGGAAGGGCAGTACGCCGCCCAATATACGAAGCTAATCGCTATCGTACCGGAAACCGGCGCGGTGCGTGTGGTGCTGGGAAAGGAGTAAAAATGAACCCTGTAATGAAACTTAGGGCAGTCCTGAATACCCTTGAGGGCGTTCAGGTCGCAGGACGGGAGAACTGGGATAGGATGCTGGGCAGTATGCAGGCCATTGAAGAAGTGGTGCAGGCGCTGTCTGCGCCCCCTGCACCCGAAAAAGAGACTGACGTTGAGGAGGGATGACTTATCGCAGATAAAGCAATATCCGAGCTGATTGCAGCGGAACAGATAAAAGCTGCTGACCTTTTCGTCCTGGAGCAGGACAGCGCGGCAAAGAAGCTGACGGGACAAATTCTTCTGAACTGGCTGACCGCCGCCGCTGACGGCCATGGCGGTATCAGCAGCATCGTCCCCCAGTCCCAAAGCGGCCTGACAAAAACATATCGTATCACGCTGGCCGACGAGACAACTTTTGATTTCCCTGTGGCCGACGGCAGGGGAATTACCGGAATTGACAAAGTCTCAACCGTTGGGCTGGTAAATACATACCGCATCACCTACAACGACAATACCACAAGCACATTTTCTGTCACGAACGGTGCGAAGGGCGACAAGGGCGACACTCCCACCGTATGGATTCGATACGCCTCTCAGGAACCAACGGCGGCATCCCATAACTTTGGCGTTCTCCCCGATGACTGGATGGGTATTTGCAGTAACTACGAATCGGCTGCCCCCACAGACTGGACGCAATACCAGTGGTACAAGATCAAGGGGGAAAAGGGCGACACGGGCAACCCGGCGACGCTCAACAGTTCCACAATCAGCTACCAGACGAGCGATTCCGGTACAATCGTTCCGTCCGGGACATGGTCAAGCACGATTCCGACGGTGGCGCAGGGCAAATACCTGTGGACAAGGGTCACGCTTGCGTTCAATACCGGCAGCGCCGTCACCTCTTACTCCGTCTCCCGCATGGGCATTGACGGCACCGGCGCGGTATCCACCGTGTGCGGCGTAGCCCCGAATTCCAGCGGCAACGTCAATTTATCCGCCTCCGATGTTGGCGCATTTGCGGCGTCTGGTGGAGAAGTGACCGGAGACATCTGCGTGAACGGAACCATAAACATGATCGGGCATCGGATTATGGGTCTGTCCGACCCGATATCAGGCGATGACGCAGTCCATAAATACTACGTTGATTTGGCGATTGCCGGCGTCAAGACGGTTTCCGTCTCCGCAACACTGACCGTTGCCGGGTGGACTGGCAGTGCGCCGTATGTCCAGTCTGTGACCATCACAGGCATGACGGACGCAAATAAAGCTATGGCCTATCCGGTGTATGGAAGCGACACGCCTACCAATGTCGCGCTGAAAGAGGCCTGCGGTATGGTGAGCTTCGCTTCCCGGTCGGGCAGCGTGCTGACATTTACCTGCCTTGAGGACAAGCCCACGGTGGATATTCCGATTACGGTGGAGGTGTACGTATGAGTTTAGCAGTGCCTTTATATGGATTTGGTGCCAGCGGCGGCGGTTCCGGCGGCACCCTGACCGTCACAGCCCCGGCTAACGTCACCGTTGCTGTTTCCAAGGATGGCAAGACAAAGACCAAGAACTCCGGAACAACGGGTGTTGTGGTATTCAAGGGGCTTGCAAGCGGGACGTGGACGGTTACCATCACCGGCGACGGAAAGACTACCCAAAAGAATGTTGTGATCACAACTGATTACAGCACGGCAATTTCGTTTAATACCATCCCCGAATTTACCTACACCGGCGACTATGAGATCGTCAACGATTCCGATGAGCCTATCACCGTATCTCAGGGCAACTGGAAAATCCGCTTCCTCACCTCCGGTACGCTGACATTTACCAACCTCAATGGTGCAGAGGGTGGTATCGACGTCTTCCTTGTCGGGGGAGGAGGAGCTGGTGGCGCACCTGGCGGAGATTGGATGGGTGGCGGAGGCGGTGGAGGTTATACCACTACGAAACGGGCAGTTATCGTCCAGGTGAACGTGGGCTATGAAATCGTTGTTGGGGGAATATCCTCCAATGCGGGAGCGAATGGTGGTGACTCTTCTGCCTTTAACCAGACAGCAAAAGGAGGAAAAGGCGGTGCAACTCATAATGGAGGCAATGGCGGTTCCGGCGGAGGCGTGGGCGGTAATAGTAATGATGGCAACTATCAAGCGTCCGTTGGCGGAACGGATGGCTCTGATGGCAAAAAAGCGTACAGAGACGGCGTCGAGCATGGAACGCCTGGAACCGGCCAGGGAACAACCACAGCGGAATTTGGAGAGTCTGGAAAAAAATTGTATTCTCCCGGTGGTAATGGCGGAAGTTATCAAAATAATAGAAAAACGATTGCTGGAGCGGGAGGACAAGGCCGGTTCAGAACTGATGACGAAATTCGCGGCCAGGCTGGCATAGCCATCATCCGTAATGCAAGGGGGGCTGCATAATGGCAAAATCAATGGCACTTATCGAAAACGGCATCATTGTCAATATGCTATGGTGCTCCGATTCCCAGTCAGAAACGGTATCCCTCATCAACCCCGCAGACCGCCCCGTGGCTATCGGCGATACCTACAGCGATGGAAAATTCTACCGAGATGGTGTGGAAATCATCGCCCCACTGGAAGATGCGCTGAAAAAGAACGCCGAATACGAAGCGGCTCTGCGGGAGATTGAAACCGCTCTGGGGGTGAATAATTCATGACCATCGAGCAGCGCAAAAACGTTATCCTTTCGAAAATTGCGGAAATAAAAGCCAGCGGCGGCGAGGAACAGCTTAAAGAGCTGGATGAAGCCTACAAGAAAGGGGTTGACAGTCTGTGACACAAGAGGAAAGAAAAAGCATCATGTATGCCCAGGGGCGGGCGAACGCACTCGCCCTACAAGAGAAAGCCCCGGACATGACAGGCACCGAACTGTACGCGACGGATAGCGACATTCCCAGTTTCAAGGCTGCTGTCGCAAACAAAAACATGCTGGAGCGCAAGGCCGGGTTTGTGTGCCGGTCATCTGCTGGTCGTGTGGTGCGGCTGGTGCAGCCCTATGATAGCACTATCTACACCCAGGAACCGGAAGAACTTCCCGCACAATGGGGGTTCGCTTGGAGCACCGACCCAGCGAAAGCGTTGCCATTCGTCGCCATGTCTACCAGTCCCTATAATAAGGGCGACTGCTGCACAGAGGGCAGTAAAGTGTACCGCTCCACGTTGGACAATAATGTATGGTCGCCATCCGCATACCCCCAGGGCTGGGAAGAGGTGAACGTATGACTGTAAAGCAAATCCAATGCTTGTTGACCTATCTGGGCTATTCTACAGGCACAATTGACGGCATCGAGGGCAGGAATACCCAGGGAGCAATTCGGGCGTTTCAGGCCGACTACGGGCTTACCGTGGACGGGATTCCGGGGGCGGCTACTCAGAAAATGCTCATCGGTGCTATCGCCGGGACGGCGGTAAAGGTGGAGAAGCCGGAGAGCAGCGACGCACCGAAAACGGGGACTTTTTGGGACGATATCCGGTATTTTACCCGTGAGGAATTCCGGTGCCAGTGCGGCGGGAAATACTGCAACGGCTTCCCCGCAGAACCCGCAGAGGAAACCGTCCGCATGGCGGATGAGATACGCCGCCGGGCAGGGGTTCCCCTGAATGTGAATTCCGGTGTTCGGTGCAAGCGGCACAATGCCGAGGTGGGCGGGGTATCCAACTCCCTGCACACCACGGGACAGGCTGTAGACCTCTCAGGGGCTATCTCCCCGGAGAAGCTTTATGCCATAGCCCAGGAGGTGCAGGCCGAGAAAATCCCCGGGCGGGGCGGTCTGGGGCTGTACGGATGGGGTATCCACGAGGACAACGGGAAATACAGCCGTTGGAACGGCTGAGAAGGGAGTATGCCAATGGAAGAAGCTGAGATCACTAAGTGGATTTCCGCTGTAGAGCAGCGGGGGAAATCCAACTCCCACCGGCTGGAAGCGCTGGAAAAGCAGACGGAGGCAGTAAACCGTCTGGCAACATCCGTCGCTGTCATGGCGGAGAAGGTGGAGACCACCGGGGCGAAGGTTGACGGCCTCTGCACGGACGTGCAGGAGCTGAAAGCCGAACCAGGCAAGCGGTGGAAGGGCGTTGTGGAAAAGGTCATCTACATCGTTGTGGCCGCTGTTGTAGGGTTTATTCTTGCCCGGCTTGGGCTGGGCTAAATTTAAGGAGGAAAACAAAATGATTAACTGGATTGTCCGTATCAAAAACAAAAGTTTCTGGCTGGCCGCGATTCCCGCGCTGCTTCTGCTGGTGCAGACGGTAGCTGCCCTGTTCGGCTTTACGCTGGACTTGGGCGAAATCGGCGACAAGCTGCTGGCCGTGGTGAACGCCGTGTTTGCCCTGCTGGTGATCCTGGGCGTGGTCAATGATCCTACCACCGCCGGTATCTCCGACAGCAAACAGGCAAGAACTTACATTTCCCCCAAGGAGGACTGATGTGATAAGTGGATAAAGTCCGATGGAATCGGGTGATTCTGGATGAGTTCTGTTCTTTGGCAATTCTCACGCCGTTGGAGGAAAAGATCATCCGCACCCGAGCCGCCGGATGGAGCCAGGCAAAACAGTGCCACAAGTTTTGTGTGTCCCAAGCCACTATCACAAGAACGATTA
>ERZ1034897.443-NODE-443-length-20968-cov-213.244680_pt1 | contig 20968 bp, 27 predicted proteins | sample MGYA00520629_ERZ1034897 | MGnify/ENA primary metagenome ERZ1034897 (study PRJEB33766, sample SAMN09781789) | gut metagenome | biome: gut microbiome | host: Homo sapiens | place: Madagascar | study: EMG produced TPA metagenomics assembly of the PRJNA485056 data... | reverse complement strand
GGAACAGCGGCGACTGGAACAGCGGCAACTGGAACAGCGGCAACAGGAACAGCGGCGACTGGAACAGCGGCAACTGGAACAGCGGCGACTGGAACGTTACATCTTTTTCCAATGGCTGTTTCAATACGGTATCGCCAAAAATCTATATGTTCAACAAGCCTACTGACTGGACGTTTGAGCGGTGGTTTAACTGCCGTGCCCGTCGTTTGCTGAACGAGATTGACGATTGCCCGCTTGAATACGTCTATCTGTCTGATATGACCGATGAGGAAAAGGCGGCGCACCCTGAAGCTGAAACGACTGGCGGTTATTTGAAGGAGCGCACCACAGCGGACAACGCCCGGAAGTGGTGGGCGGGGCTTAGTGCCGATGATCGAAACGTTATCCTCAGTTTGCCGAACTTCGATGCGGCGATTTTCAAGGAAATCACGGGGATTGACGTAAGCAAAGACTGACACACTTCAAAAGCTGTGCTAACTGGCTATACGGGCGTGCGGAAGGAGGTGAAAGCATACGGCTACAGGAAAAAGATACTACTGGCTCAAGCTAAAAGACAGCTTCATGCGGTCTGACGCGGTTGATTTTCTCATGGGACAGAAGAACGGCGCAAACTATGTGGTGCTGTACCAGATGCTCTGCCTTATGACCATCAACACCAACGGCAGGCTTTCGCGGCAGATCGGTGAAGTGATCATTCCGTATGACGTGGACAAGATTCAGCGCGATACTAAGTGGTTTTCTACCGATACAGTGCGCGTTGCACTGGGGCTTTACGCAAAACTTGGGCTGATTTATCAGGAAAAAGACGGCACGCTTGTGCTTGCAAACCACTCGGAAATGGTCGGAAGCGAGACTGATTATGCAGCACAAAAAAAGTTGCAAAGGACGAATCAGCGTCAAATTGACGTTGAACACTGTGGACAATGTCCACAGGATGTCCACGCAGATGTCCACAAAAATGTCCATACAGATATTAGAGATAAGATATTAGATATAGATAAGTCGTCGTCATCTAAAGATGACTCCTCCTATATAGGGACGAGGACGACGAAATCTCTGATGGATTATTTTCGGGAGAACATCGGCAAGCTGAGCAAGACCGGCGAAAAAGAATTGACCGGATACATAGAGCGCATGGACGCAGATCTTGTGTATGCGGTCATGGAAAAGTGCGCGGATCTGGGCGGCAGCAGCTGGGCGTATGTCCGCAAGGCGCTTGTGGAAGCGGAAAGACTGGGCTGCAAGACCGCTGCGGAGTATAACCAGCTCTGCCCCATCGGAGGAAGCCGGGCAAAAGGCACCCGCGTGGACAGAGCAGAGCCTTCTGGCAATGATATTTTAAGCCCGGAGCGCATGGCACACAGCCGGGAACGCCTGCGAAAATCAAAAAAGGGGTGTTGAAAATTTGCTTGAGAAAGATAAGATTTACAACCAAGATTGCGCATTCGGGATGAAACAGCTCCCGGATGAATCTGTCGACTTAACAGTAACGTCTCCGCCGTATGATACGCTGAGACGCTATGATGGGCGTCTCACTTGGAGCTTTGAAAAATTTCAAGAGGTTGCCTGCGAGCTGTACAGGGTCACAAAGACTGGTGGCGTAGTCGTATGGATTGTCGGAGACGAAACGAAAAACGGAAGCGAGTCCGGCTCTTCTTTTAAGCAGGCACTGTATTTTATGCAATGCGGTTTTTTACTGCACGACACGATGATTTGGCAAAAAATCAGCCCTTTTCAGCATAAAAACAGATACATACAATCGTTCGAATATATGTTTGTGCTTTCAAAAAACAGACCTCCCAAAACAGCAAATTTGATTTGCGACAGAAAAAATAAATGGGGCGGTACAGCAGTGCATGGGAGCCAAAGACAGCCAGACGGCATAATAAAGCCAAGAAGCGCAAAGCAGATATCCAAAAAAGTAAAAGAATACGGTGCCAGATATAATATCTGGGATATGCCGGGCAATAAAAACAACCGCACTGGACACCCTGCTGTTTTCCCTGTACAGCTTGCTGTTGATCATATTGTGTCGTGGAGTAACGTGGGAGACGTTGTGTTAGACCCGTTTATGGGAAGCGGCACGACAGCGATAGCAGCGATAAAAACCGGTCGGCACTACATCGGTTATGAAGTTGTGCCGGAATACTATCAAATTTGCATAAATCGAACAAAGAAAGAAGGTTAAAAATGGGTGAATTACTTGTGACCTTTGGTGAAGATGGTAAAACACACATATACGACAGTGATTTTGACGTGACCATCCATTGCGAGAATGAACAGCAGATGAACGAAGCCGTGGAGCTGCTTCACCTCGCAAACCGGATGCACTGGCGTAAAACGGCAGAAACCCCGCCGACAAAGGAAGATGCCGAGAAAGCCGATTCGTTCGTGCTCTCTGTGTACTACTCTGAATTTTATAAAAAGTGGCGTATTTGTCAGCAGACTTGGGAATTGGTTGTTGCGTTGCAGGATGAATATCCGTTTTGGATGCCGCTGCCTGAGCTGCCGGAGGCACTCAGATGACGTGCAAGACCTGCAAAGACTGCCCTGCCCGGTATCCAGCCTGTCATGACCACTGTCCGCAGTTTGCCGCGTGGCGCAAAGAGCACGTCAAGGAAACGGCATACAACCGGCAGATGATGGCATCCGGCAGCGTTTACCACCGCGACCATGAGGACAGGCACCGGGAGCGCGGCAAGAAAAAGTATTTCGGACAAAACGGAGGGGACAAATGACAAAGAAATCATACACAGTTTCTCCTTGCCCAAAATGTGGAAGTGGACTTCTTGTATGGGGTAAGAAAATCAAGTCCATCAATCCTAAACTCACAGTGTTGTCAGACCCGGGGACTGAAATTTGTTGCCTGATGTGCGGTCATTATGCGCCGTCGCTCAAGCAATGGAACAGCGAGGGACGAGAAGATGCACCTAACCCTTTACGGCGACCCACGCACAAAGAAAAACAGTGCACGCATCCTGCAAGGGCGCGGAGGGCGGCGCTTTGTAGCACCCAGCGCGGCGTTTGAGGAATACCAGACAAGCTGCCTGTGGCAGGTACGCGCCCCGCCTGAGCCTATCTCTGCCCGCGTGAACGTGCGGTGCGTGTACTACATGGCGACCCGGCGCAAGGTTGACCTTGCAAACCTGATTGAAGCCACCTGCGACATACTGGTGACAGCCGGTGTGCTGGCGGACGATAACAGCCGCATCGTTGCCGCCCACGATGGCAGCCGGGTGGACTACGACAAGCAAAACCCCAGAGTAGAGATCTGGATCGAGGAAATGGAGTGTTTTTTATGAGCAAGTATGCAATTGGAGACCACGGATACAAGGTGGGTTTTTCCGGCTTTGCCTATGTTGAGGCAGACAGTGCAGAAGAAGCAATGGAAAAATACAACAATGATGATTTTGTATACAAGGAAGTCAATCCGGGCAAGGCCGAAGAAGTCGAGACGATGGTGATTGATTTGTGATGGAGGTGTGCAGATGATTCAGTCATGGACACCTGAAAGCGAGCAGCCAAAGCCGCGCACCGGCGTGGACTACCACACGGTCAAGGCGTGGTTCGAGCAGTGCCGGGATATGGCTGCGGCGGTTGAAGCCCAAAAGCAGAAGATCCAGCGCATCCGGGAGGTTGCCGAAAAGACCACCACGAGCCTGAGCGGGATGCCAGGCGGCGGTGGTGCCGGTGACAAGGTGGGGCTTGCCGTAACGGATATCACGGACGAGCAGCGCCGCCTGCAGCAGATGGAGACAGACCTGTGCCTAATGCGCATTGAAGCCACCCGGAGGGCGTACTGCATCACGGCAAGCAAATCCAGCAAAAAACAGGCTGACTGCCTGTGCCTGTACTACGTCAAGAACAAAAAGCAGCGCGAGGTATGCGAGGAACTGGGGCTTTCGGAAGAAAACCAGGTCTCCATCTACATCAAGTGGGGCAGCATCTATCTGGCAGAGATTTGGGACAGCTTCGGCAATGTTGCACAAACTGTACAAAACCCGCCCTGATTCTTTGTGGTGCTCCTTCACACTGCAAATATCCAACTAAAAGAAGCACTGTGCTAAAATTGGTATAAGCGGAATCGCCGAAAGCGATAAGACGCTTGCCACGCAGTCTCCGAAACGAATCCCCCAAAAATGCTTCCTCCCAAGGCTTGACCGGCATTTTTCTTCCTCTCGTTTCGCGGGCTGCTTCTATGCCGTTATAGCTCAATTGGAAGAGCGCCGCCGAGTTAAGGCGGGACAACGTTGGTGACACATCACGGACATTACTACGCACCTAACCAATGCGCATATACAGCCTTGATGGTGCCGGTTCGAATCCGGCTAACGGTTCCGACACGTTGCTTTCCCGAAGCAGCGACCACCTGACGCATGGGTTGACATCCCGCTTGTGGCTGCGTGTAGAGTGGCAGGGTATCCTTACCTGTCCTCGTAACCTCCGCACGCACCGGAGGCCACATAATCCGTACACCGGTTTCCATAATTCCCCCGGCAGGATGTGCGTCAACCAAACCAGCATGGAAACGTGCTGGTTTTTCTTTTGTTATATGCCGCCTGAGCGCAGTATGGAGCGCGGCGCGTGTGTGTAGACACGGCTGGTTCGATTCCAAGGGCGGCTAGCGTGATTTTAGAGTGTCCACAGTGGACACTTTTGCAGAGGAGGCATACAAATGTTTGAGCGCTTGAAAGAACTGATTTGCGACATGGCAAAGTTTTTGACGCGTCTCGGCGCTGGCCTTCTCCTCTCGGCCTTACCGATCAGCAACAAAGAAAGCCACTTTGTGCGCTATGCGCGGCGTTTCGGTTTCCGTGCAGACCACACAAAACGCGAGCCTCGGGCAGAGATCGGAGGCCGTGGCTGTATGCAAGGGGCGCGGCCTGTTATCCGCGCAGATTAGCAAAAGCTGCTGATACAATTTATTCAAAAATATTTTTACCCGCCTGTTATGAATGATGTGCACCGTGCATTGCAGGCGGGCATTCTTTTACGCTGCGTTAGCTCAACCGGCAGAGCATCCGGCTCATAACCGGGTAGTTGCAGGTTCGAGCCCTGCAAGCGGCATGATATATTCCCGTAGTTCAAGTGATGGAACAGCGGTCTCCAAAACCGCAGGCTGCAGGTTTGAGCCCTGCCGGGAATGCCAGCTGCGTACCCTGTGAGGGGACTACGCAGATAGCGGCAGCGGACGCGGTGGACTACGGCAAGGATTATTTTGCGCTCCTGAGTGGGCGCTTTATTTTTGGCGACTTTATCGAGGCGCTGATCCACAAGAAAGAGCTGGCACCGCATCGTGTCTATATCACAACGCTGGGCATGAGCCGGGAGAACATAGACAGCATCGTCAACATTGCCGGGTATCTGGGCTGCGAGCACCTGAACCTGATCGTGTCAAACTACTTTGTGGCAATGGAGCGGGCAAAGCTGGTACCCTACATGATCTCCCAATTTACCGGGCAGCACATCAACGTGGCAGTTCTGGCATCCCATTGCAAGATTTGCCTGATAGAGAGCGACAAGGGCAATCTGATCATCATGGGCAGCGCAAACCTGTCCAGTTCCAACAACGTGGAGCAGATCATGCTGTTTCACGATGACAAGCTGTTTCACAAGATCAAGACGCTGCTGAACGGCATCATGAAAAAGTTCTGTATCCTGCGCGGATACAGCGGCAAGACGATTTTTGAAAACAACACCAACAACACCGGCAAAAAGGCTTTTAAAGCCGTAGAGGAGGGCATGACGGATGGCTAGAGGAGCGGGTGCGTCCGGCTGGGGCGGTGGCGGGTCATACGGCAGAGCCAAGGACAGGCGTAAGCTGTACGTTGCAAACCGCCTGGATACCAGGCTGTACAACAGGCGTACCGGTAAGGGCAAGCGCTACGCAAAGCCCGGCACGCGGGATTTAGAGTTCTGAGAGGAGCGTGATTAAGTGGCGCGTCACGCTCTAACCGATGAGGAACGGAAGCGTGGAGCGTTATCTCAAAGCCGTGATGAGGCCGTGAGAAACGGGAGAAAAGGCGGAGTAGCGATGGGAGAAGCAAAACGGCAGGCAAAGACCCTATCCTCCATCGCTTCACAGATCGCCGCAGCACCTATCACCAACAAGAAAAACCTCAAGCAGCTTGAGACGCTGGGTGTGGACACGGCAGAGGGCGTGACCAACAACGCGCTGATCTCTGCCGGTGTTTACATGGCAGCCGCCAGCGGCGACATGAAAGCCGTAGAGAAGTGGGAGGAATGGACAGAAGCCAGCAGCGCCGCCGGGGAAAGCAGTTTTGAACTGCCCGCCCGGTGCATCGGTAAAGCGTTTGTTGACCTGAACCGCCACATAGAGCCCAACGGCTCCTATATCCTCAACGGCGGACGCGGATCCACAAAATCCTCTTTTGTGAGCCTGAAGATCATCGAGACACTGCGCCGCAACCCGGAGATGCACGCTTGTGTCTGCCGAAAAGTCGGCGGAACGATGCGCGATAGCGTGTATGCACAGATCAAGTGGGCGATACATGAGCTGCGGCAAGACAGCCGGTACAGCTGCAAGGTATCGCCTATGGAGATCACCGACAACGTGACCGGGCAGATTATCTACTTCCGAGGACTGGACGACGAAACAAAAATCAAGTCCATCAAGCCGCCTTTTGGCGCAATCGGCATTCTGTGGGTGGAGGAAGCAGACCAGATGGACGGCGCAGAGCAATTGCGCAGCGTCCGGCAGTCCGTTCTGCGCGGCGGCGGCGACACCTACGAGTTCATGAGTTACAACCCCCCGGCAGCTGCCCGAAACTGGATGAACCGCTTTGTGCTTGAGCCGCACCCAAACACCGTGGTGCACCACTCTTGCTATCTGGACGCCCCGCCGGAGTGGCTGGGCGAACGATTCTTACAGGACGCAGAAGCCCTGAAGGAAAACAACGAGATTGCCTATAAGCACGAGTACCTAGGCGAGGTGACCGGCTGCGGCAAGGAAGTCTTTACCAACATACGGGCAGAAAAGATAGACCCTGCCAAGTTTGAGCGTAAATACCACGGCATTGACTGGGGCTGGTATCCTGACCCCTTTGCGTTTGTGACCTGCGGATACGATTCTGCACGCAAGACGCTTTATGTTTTTGACGAAATCAAGGCAAACCGCACCCGCAACGAGGACACGTTCAAGATGCTGCAAGACCGGCACGTTATGGAAAACCCGGAAACCGAGCGTTTGACCGCAGACAGCGCCGAGCCAAAAAGCTGCACGGATTTTACTGTGTGGGGAATCAAATGCTTACCAGCAATAAAAGGACCGAACAGCGTTGCGCAGGGTATCAAGTGGTTGCAAAGCCTGACTGCAATTGTGATTGACCCGGTAAAGTGCCCAAATACGTTAAAAGAACTCACAGAGTACGAGTATGACGCGGACAAGAACGGTGATCCGCTGCCCGGCTACCCAGACCACGACAACCATTTTTGTGATGCAATCCGGTACAGTTGCGAACTGATTTGGAGAAAGGCAGGAAACTGATGCAGGAAGCCCCTAAATATCAAACCTTCAACGGAATGTCTTTTTGCAAAGATGAAAAAACAGGGTATTATCTCAACTCCACAAACCAGATTCGTATGCATCGGTATGTATGGGAGTTTTACAACGGAAAAATCCCGGATGGATATTGTATCCACCACATCAACCACAATAAAGCAGACAACCGTATTGAAAACCTGATGCTTATGGATGGAAAAGAACATTCCAGAATGCACTCCGAAGAATACCATGAAGCACATCCTGATGAAGTAAAACAGAATCTTGATAATATTCGGGATATGACAAAAGAATGGCACGCAAGTGCTGAGGGGCACAAATGGCATAAACGCCATTATGAAGAAATGAGCCAAAAACTTCACGCTGAGAAAGAATACATTTGCGAGTATTGCGGTAAAAAGTATACGAGCAAACAAACCAGAAGCCGTTTTTGCTCTGGTGCGTGCAGTGCTGCATGGCGTAGAAAATCAGGTCTGGACAACGAGGTAAGAACTTGCTGCGTTTGCGGTAAGCCGTTTGAAATCAACAAATATAAAAACACAAAAACGTGTTCAAAGTCGTGCGCAAACGTCCTAAAGTGGAGAAAAAAGCATAAGGAGCAAAGCAAGTGAGAACATTCCAAGACCTTGAAGCGGTACAGAACGACCCCGCAGCCAAAACCGCTTTTGTGCAAAGCTTTATTGCGGAGCACGCTACAAGCGCCTCGGTGCGTACTGCTGAAAAGGCTGACAAGTACGACAAGCAACTCAACACCGGCGTGGACGACTTTCTGGATGCGCTTGCCGATATCGACTACAAACTCAACGGCATCAAAAAAAGAGCCCGCCCGGAGACCGTGAAAAGCAACTCCTTCCACCGGCTCAACGTGCAGCGTGTGGCGTATAGCCTTGCAAACGGCATCACCCTGCCGGATGCGGACGAAGTAAAGGCGCATCTGGGCGAAAACTTTGACGAGCAGCTTTACCGGCTGGGTTACCTTGCCTGCATCCACGGGGAAAGCTTTGGCTTTTGGAACAACGACCATCTGGACGTGTTCAAGTTGACCGAGTTTGCGCCGCTGTACGATGAGAAGGACGGCACCATGCGTGCGGGTATCAGGTTCTGGCGCTTGCAGCCGGACAAGCCCATGCACGCGGTGCTGTACGAGGAGAGCGGCTATACCCGCTACACGGAGAGCGGCAAGGGAGAGCACCAACTGCAACAGGACGGCGAACAGCAGCCCTACAAAACCACCACGACTACCACCCCCGCCGGGGACGAGATTGTGGAGGGCGAGGGCTACGGAACGCTGCCCATTGTGCCGTTGTGGGGCAGCAGCGCCAAACAAAGCACGCTGGTCAACCTCAAGGGTTATATAGACAACACTGACCTGATCGTCAACGGCTTTTGCGATGACCTGCGCGAATGTGCGCAGGTCTATTGGCTTATTTCCAACTACGGCGGCATGCAAGACGATGACCTGCGCAAGTTCATGCAGCGGCTGCGGTTCAACCACGCCGCCAACGTGGACAACGCCGGCACCAACGGCGGCAGTGTGCAGCCCTACACACAGGAGATTCCAACACAGGCGCGGGAGAACCTGTTGCAGCGGCTGCACAGCTCCATGTATGAGGATTTCGGCGGTCTGGACGTGCATTGCGTAAGCGCAAACAGCACAAACGACCATTTGGAAGCTGCATATCAGCCGCTGGACGAGAACGCCCGGGACTTTGAGCAGCAAATCACCAAGCTTGTGCGTCAGGTGCTCAAAATCGCCGGTCTGCCGGACGCAAAGCCGCAGTACACCCATGTGCGAATCTCCAACACCAAGGAGCAGGTGGATATGACACTTGCAGAAGCGGCTATCATCGGAAACGAGATGGCAATAGAACTGCTGCCCAACCTGACCACGGAGCAGAAGGAACAGGCCAAGGCCGCTCTGATGGCAGAAAGCGCAACGCGAGAAACCGTGGACGAGGACGACGAGGACGGCGAGGACGACGAGGACGAGGAGGACAAAGAAGATGAAAGCACACATCAGGAATGACGAGCCGAGTTTATCCCTCAGCGGAAATGGGTTTATTTTTTGTGGCGATTCGCTTTTTTGCAAGACGACAGACCCGAAGCCGCCCAAGCTGACGCCTGAACTTGTCTACGCTATCAAATCGGATAAAAACAATGAGCACCACTTCTGACCTTGACCGCATTTCCACCCGGCAGCTGAACAGGCTGCGCCGCCGCATTTTGCGGGTATACGGCACTGCCCGCCGGGAAATGACCGAGCAGCTGACCGAGTTTCTGGAGCATTACCAGAAGCTGGACGCATACAAGCGGGCGCAGCTGGAAGCTGGGAAGATCACCGAGAGCGACTACCGCACATGGCTGCGCAATCATGTGTTTCAGTCTGAACTGATGCACCAGAAGTTGGACAACATCACCCAGACGTGCACCACAGCCCAGCAGACGGCGTACAAGCTGGCGCGAGATGAACAGTACGATATCTTTGCCCTTGGCGCAAACTGGGCGTTCTACGAGCTGGAACAGGCCGCAGGCGTGGCGTTCAATCTGACCTTGTACAACACCGAAGCGGTCAAGCGGCTGCTGGTGGAAAACCCCAAGCTGGTGCCCAACAAGCGCATCAAAAGCGAGAGTAACAAGACATACGACGCCCGGGTGTTCAACCGGTACGTCACAAAGGGCATCATACAGGGCAAAAGCGTCCATGACATTGCGGTGCAGGCTGTGCAGGGCATGGCAGACACCGAGGTGCACTGGTCGATGAACAACGCCATCACAGCCCTTACAGGCGCACAGAACGCCGGGACGATGCAGCAGCTGCGCAACGCCGAAGCCCTTGGCATTGAGGTGCAGAAGCGCTGGAACAGCACGTTGGACTACCGCACCCGCGAGATGCACCGCTTGCTGGATCAGGAGACCACCGACCTAAATGAGCCGTTCAAGGTGCAGGGCTATGAGATACAGTACCCCGGAGACCCCAACGCCGCGCCGGAAATGGTTTATCACTGCCGGTGCAAACTGTCCAGTTCGCTGGTCAAGTATCCACGGCAGAACGCTATGCGGCGGGACAACACGACAAAAGCTGTCACATCTGACCTGACCTATACCGAGTGGTACAAGGCAAAGGGCGGCACGAAAGCCGAACAGATGTGGTGGACAAACGAGAAAAAGCGCAAGAAGGAGGCGGCGGGAAAATGAAATTTGATTATAACATCAAAGTCACCGACAACACCCCGCAGCTGAATGAAGCGCTGGAAGCGTGGGTGGAGCGGGTGCTGACCATCTGGGGCATGAAGGTGCAGGACTATGCACAGCTGCTTGTGCCTACAGGCACGGCAGACAGCACCGGAATAGAGGGCTATGTTGGCGGTGCGCTGAAAGCATCCCTTACCTACGTTGTATCTGCGGCGCAAAAGACCGTGACCATCGGCAGCAACCTAGCTTATTCTGCGTATGTTGAGTTGGGCACCGGCATCTTTGCAGAGAAAGGCAACGGACGCAAAACACCGTGGGTCTGGCAAGACTTCAACGGCAAGTGGCACTTTACCCGGGGCATGGCTCCCAGCCCGTTCCTGCGCCCGGCGGTGGAAGATCACATTGACGAGCTGCAAGAGATCGCGGTGGAAGAAGCGAACAAGGAGGCGTAATTCATGAATTTGGATAAAATGTTCAAAACACCAAAAGAAAAGTTCCTGCCCGATGATGTGAAAACTGCGCACTGCGAGGCAGAAGACCTTTTCCTTGAGCTTGCAACGCAGCTTGACGCACTTCCTGAAAGCCGAGAAAAAAGTCTGTGCATGACAAAATTACAGGAAGCGAAGTTTTGGGCGGTCGAATGTATCACCAAAGTTGCACGCAAAAACTAAATATCCAGCGGTTGGCGCACAGCGTCAGCCGCTTTTTATGCCGCTATAGCTCAATCTGGCAGAGCCGCCGTCTTGTAATCGGAAGGTCGTAGGTTCAAATCCTACTGGCGGCACCACACCGGCAGCACGTCCGGCAAAATAACCTTATTGCCAAGCATGGCAGCCCAAGCAAGGGCAGAAAGGACACACACATGGCACTCAAAAGAGCAGATATCCGCAAGATTCTGGAAAACGCCGAAACCTCCAACGATGACAAGGCAAAAGCCATTCTGGACGCCTTGCACGAGGAAACCGATGCCCTCCGGGACGAACTGGATACCGAGAAAAACGCCCGCGTTGCAGCGGAAAAGGAGCGGGACGCAGCCAACAGCGGTAAGCAGACCGCAGAAAAGGCGCTGACCGACTACAAGACCCAGCAGACCGCCAAGGAATCCAGAGCCGCAAAGGAATCCAAGTTCCGGGAGCAACTCAAGGCCGCAGGCGTGCTGGAAAAGTACTTTGACCGCATCGTGCGTCTGTCCGGCGAGGACATCGACAAGATGGAACTGGACAGCAAGGGCAACGTGAAGAACGCGGACAAGCTGGCTGAGAGCCTGAAAACCGACTGGAGCGATTATGTGGGCAGCACCTCCACCAAGGGCGCACCGGTGGACAACCCGCCCGCAAACACCGGATCCAAAATGACCAAAGACCAGATTTTTGCAATCAAGGACGCGGGCGAGCGTCAGGCAGCGATTGCAGCAAATGCCGACCTGTTTACAGGCGGCGGGAAGGAATAAGCTATGGCAGCAAAAGAGAATCTGATTACCACCACCGAGATCACCGTCAACCCCCGGGAGATCGACTTCGTGACCCGCTTCCAGCGCAACTGGGATCATCTGCGGGAGATCATGGGCATCATGCGCCCCATTCGTATGCAGCCCGGCACTGTGCTGAAGAGCAAGTACGCACAGGGCACCCTGCAGAGCGGCACCGTGGCAGAGGGCGAGGAGATCCCCTACAGCCAGTACACCGTCAAGGAGAAGGACTACGGCAAGATCACCATCGAGAAGTACGCCAAGGCCGTCTCCCTTGAGGCTATCCAGAATTACGGCTACGAGGTTGCCGTGCAGAAGACCGATGACGAGTTCCTGTACGACCTGACCGCCAAGGTCACCGACAAGTTCTACAAGTACCTGAACACCGGCAGCCTGAAGGGCACGCCCAAGACCTTCCAGATGGCTCTGGCGATGGCAAAGGGCAGCGTGGAGAACAAGTTCAAGAATATGCACCGCACCGTCACCGGCGTTGTGGGCTTTGCAAACGTTCTGGACGTGGCCGAGTATCTGGGCACCGCAAACATTACCATCCAGAACCAGTACGGCTTCCAGTACATCAAGGATTTCATGGGCTACAACACCATTTTCCTGCTGTCCGATGGCGAGATCGCAAAGGGCAAGGTCATTGCCACCCCCGTGGACAACATCGTGATGTACTACGTTGACCCCTCCGACAGCGACTACGCAAAGGCCGGTCTGGTGTACACCACCGCAGGCGAGGCCAGCAACCTGATCGGCTTCCATACGCAGGGCAACTACACCACCGCCGTGTCTGAAAGCTTTGCCATCACCGGCGTGACCCTGTTTGCTGAGTATCTGGATGGTATCTCTGTCCAGACCATTACCCCGGGCGAGTGATCGCCAGTTTTGAGGAGGTGACCCCCGCATGACTGTGCCAGAACTGTGCGTGTACACGCGAAACTACTTTGACCGGTACGATGCACCGTTCACAGGGCGGTTCATCATTGGCACGGACTATATCTGGGATGCGATCAACTTCAACACGGACGTGCTTGCAGAGAATCCCGAAAACATCCTGTCCGGGCTTGCGCCGCACCAGTACTACAAGATAGAGGGCTCTATCTTCAATGACGGTGTGCATCAGGTGGGTGAGCCTCTGACCCCGGAAACCTTCACCGGCACGGTGCAGCCTATGCGCGTCCCTCCTGATTTTGTGGCGCTTGCCCAGAAGATCACCGACTACGATGCAGCCACCCCCGGCGGCGGACGCTATGTTTCACAGTCCTTCAACGGCTGGAGCGGCACCATGGCCACCGGAACGGATGGCTTGCCCGCAGACGGCTGCACCCGCTACCGCCGGGAGATCAACCAATGGAGGAAACTGTAATGCCTGTAAACGATTTCACCAAATTCACCGTGATGGAGAATTTTACCAAGAAGTTCTGCTTCATGGAAAAAAAGCTGGTATCGGACGGCCTGTTTGGCTCTACCACCACATGGGAGGACGGCATGGAGTTCCTTGCCATCGAGCGGCACGACCAGACCATTGAAGCACAGCAGGCAGAGCAGCAGGGCACGGCGTCCACCTACTCCCTCTATGTGGATAAGGGCATCAAGCTGTCCCCCTTCGACCGCATCAAGCGGCTGGACGATGGGCAGACCTACGAGGTGACCACCGCGAGCAGCGACAAGATTTCGCCCGCCGAAAGCCAGATGAATCTTGCCGTTGTGCAGTGCAAAAAGGTGGTGCTTTCCTAATGGGCGCAGAAGAAGCCATTACCACGGCGCTGAACAGCTATTTTACGCTGTTTGATATTCCTGTGTACCCTGAAGATTCCGTGCCGCCGGGCGCTTCCCTGCCCTATATCACGGTGAAGCTGGTCATTCCTAAGGGATTTGACGAGAGCAGCACCTTCCATGCGCGGCTGTGGTATCCGGTGGACGGCGGCAAGCTGCCCCTCATCCGCAAAGCCGATGAACTCCGCGCTGCCCTTGGCGATGGGCTTACCATCGAGTGCGAGGGCGGCGCAATTCTTTTGTGCGCGGGCAATCCGTGGGCGCAGTCTATGGACAATCCACCGGAAAAATACCTGTGCACATACCTTACTTTTGACGTCACATCCTTTGTGGTGTGAGAAAGGATAACGCATGAACAAAATGTATCACGCCATTTCAGCAGATGCTTTCAAGAAGCTGCAGTTTCAGGCCGGTGCGCTGCTCAAGAAGTTCGACCCGGCGGGCGCTACCCCCGTTGTAGCAGAGGACTTGGTCTGTCTGACCTCCGGCGGCATCTCCGTCACCTGTAAGCCCAACGCCGTGGACTTGGGCGAGGATCTGGACGAGGTGCCCGAGAACACCTACCAGCTCAAGCACATCACCAGTTGGGATTGTGGTCTGTCTACCACCTGCATGACCGTGAGCGCCGATACCATCAAGCTGGAACTGGGCGCTGCAGACGTGGAAACCAACAAGATCACCGTGCGCGAGGACTACGAGGAAGCAGACTTCCAGGATATCTGGTGGCACGGCAATCTGATCGGCGGCGGCTATGCTGCGGTCAAGCTGATGAAAGCCGCAAGCGATGGCGGTCTGGAGCTGAAAACCAACAAGGACGGCAAAGGCAACCTCACCCTGAGCCTGAAGGGGCACTACGACATGAAAGACACCAGCAAGGTGCCTATGGAATTCTACGTCAAGGAGGGCGAATAAGATGATCCTTACCATCAATCTTGACCCCGTGGAAGCCCTGCCCAAGCTGTATGACGCGGTGGACGGCATTACCCGCATGGTGATGGACGCAAAGGACAACGTGGACAACCCGGAGACCAAAGCCGCCCGGGAGACCATTGTTGCAAACGCCATGAAGCTGCTGGGCGCCGAGCCCGCAGAGACCGCAGAGGGCAAGAAGAAGCTGACCCCGCGCGAGTTTGCGCTGGCTGCGCTGGACTTTATCAAGCCCCTGATGAAGCTTGACCCGCAGCGCACCATGAATGCCCTGCACCAGCTGTACACGCTGGAAAAGGGCGAGAAAGACACCCTGCCCAAGGCATTCACCGCGCTTACCAAGTCCGTGATGCAGGAGGATATGCAGGATTTTTTGTCCTCGCTGGCCGACTTGAACGGCCTGAGTTTTGGCACTACCTCTGCCGCGCCGACCTCCAGCATCTCCGCGCCTACGGAATAAAGTATTTCGTCTGGTTCGTCATCAGCGAGATGCGCGAACGCCACCGCACAAAGGCATACCAGCTGTATACGGCTGATATGCTTTTTCTTTGTGCGGTATCGCTGGGGCAGCAGGTGGAGCAGCCCTTCAGCGAGATCATGGCAGAGTATGACAAGCCGCTATCCCAGCGCCGACACGAGACCACGCTGGAAGAAGCGCAGGCGTGCTGGGAAAAGACGCTTGCAGACAGTAAAAAAAGCCGCAGAGCAGAACGGAGGTGGTGAGACCTGACTATTTTCAACTTAATGGCCACTTTGGGGCTTGATACCTCCGAGTACGAGCAAGGCATCGAACAGGCCAGAAAAGAGACGCAAAGCGCCGCAAACTCGCTGAACCGCAGCGCAAACACTGCTGGTAACGGCGTTTCAGGCATGGCAAGCCAGTTTGCAGCAGCCAGCGCGAAAGCGACCGTCCTTGCAAATATGCTTACCTCGCTTGGGACAAAAGCGGTAGGCCTTGCAAAAAACTTTGTGGAAATGGGTATTTCCTACAATGCCCAGATAGAGAAGTACACCACCGGCTTTACCAATATGCTTGGCAGCGCACAGGCCGCACAGGAAGCCATGCAGGCCATTCAGGAGGACGCAGCCCGCACCCCGTTTGACGTGGCATCCCTGACGCAGGCAAACCAGCTGCTTATCAGCGCGGGAGAGAACGCCGAGTATTCCCGCAAGGTCATCAATGCGCTGGGCGATGCAGTTTCCGCGACCGGCGGCGGCAGCGCCGAACTGTCCCGCATGGCTGCAAACTTGCAGCAGATCGCAAACGTGGGCAAGGCTGCAACGATAGACATCAAGCAGTTTGCTTATGCCGGCATCAATATCTATCAGATTTTGGCAGACTACACCGGCAAATCGGTGCAAGAAGTCCAGAACATGACCATCAGCTACGACCTTCTTTCGCAGGCGCTTATAGCCGCCAGCGAGGAGGGCGGGCGTTATTACAACGCCATGGACACCCAGAGCCAGACCATGAACGGGCGTATATCCACCCTAAAGGATAACGTCAGCCAGCTGGCCGGACTTATGACCGGCGACCTTTCCTCCGGCATCGGCGTTGTGATAGGCCACCTGAACGACATGGTTGTCGCAGCGCAGGAAGCCTACAAGGAAGACGGCTGGAAGGGTCTCGGGAACGCAATTCTTGAGCTGGATAATCCCATCAGTGCCATCATCAAAAAGTTTGGGCAGCTTGGCAGCGCGGCTGTTAGTGCACTGGATAAGGCAAGCTACTATCTGAACAAGGCACTGGGGAAAAACGCTTATTCTGGTTACGACAGCTACGAGGACTACAAAGAGGATCAGCAAAAGCAAAGCAACCGGAATCGGCTGCGGCAAAATGCGCTTTCCGGCAAAAGCGTAAGCAATAAAAGCTGGTCTGAGCGCCAAGCAGAAGCAGCGGCCGCGAGCGGCGGCAGTTCCATCGTCACAAGCCCTTCCAGTTCCTCTGGTAAGAGCACCGGCACAAAATCCAAGACCGAGACCGTCATAGCGTCTGTGTCGCACACCGCAACCACCACCGCACAGAACGCGCTGGGCGCGGTGGCTACCAGTGTTGAGACCCTGCAGGAGAAGGTAAAGGACGCAGCGGGCAACATCAAAGACCGCGTGACCGAAACCACCACCGAGACCGGTAAAGAGATGGTCAACGGTGTTGCTACCACCTACAAAAAGGTGACCAAGACTGTGGACGGCGTGGTGCAGAAGGAAACCAAGGTCTATGACGATATGTCCAAGACCCTGCTTGGCACCCTGACCACCATTGCAGAAAAGACCTTCAACGGCATTACCACCACCACGCAGGAAGCGGTGGAGACCTACGCGGACGGAAGCAAGCACATCAAGACCACCTCCACCGAGACCGGCGAGCGCATTGTGGACGGCGTGCGGCAGACCTACACCAAGGTCATCAGCTACATTGACGGCGTGCAGGACAAGGTGACAGAGACCGCGCAGAACATCGACAAGAGCATCAAGGCGACCCAAAAGCGCATTGATGAAAACCTGAGCAAGGCGCAGCAGCAGTTCAACAGCGGTATCTTCAAGCTTGGCAAGAATCTATACACAGACCTGAAAAATCAGGACTGGGCGGCGCTTAGTCTGGATATCGTCAACATGATGTGGGGCGAGGTATCGCAGGAGCAGCGCGAAGCACTGTCCGACTGGGCAAACAAGGCGCTGGAAGCCATCAACGAGGCATACTCCGGCGGCGGTCTGAGCGAAGCGTTCAAGGCCTTTAAGCAGATCATGACCAACGGCATCAAAGCAGATGCAGACGGCGTTACCACAAGCGTGGACGGCCTGAATCAGGTGTTCCAGAAGCTTGGCATCAACGTTTCCGACGTCGGCAGCGAGGTCATGAGCGTGCTGGACGCCATTGGCTCCGGCATGGGCAGCTTTGCTCTCAACGCGGGCACGGATATTGCAAACCTTGCCGGGAGCATGGGCAGTCTGGGCACGATTGCCGAGGGCGCAGGCGGGCTGATTGCAAAGGTGGGCAGTCTTATCATGGCAAACCCGGAAGTCGCCGCGGTCGTGGCTATTGTAGCAGGCGTGGCGGCGCTTGGCGCTGCGCTGTTTGCAAAGTTCGGCAAGGGCAGCAGCGGCGGGCAAGCCGTCAGCCACTACGAAAGCCCCTATGCCGGGCATGACGTGTACGACAGCCTGACCGAGTTCTCCACCCGGGCAGCCATGCAGCACCGCTACATGGAAAAGACCACCGGCACGGATGCACAGCTGGGTATCCTGCAGCAGATTCGCGATATGCTGGACGAGCACCTGCCGGACATCGGCACCGGGCAGCTTGTCATGGACGGCGAAAAGGTGGCCGATATGCTCACGCCGCGCCTTGCAACTAACATGGACACCAGCATAGGCGTATATACCTTGCGGGCAGAAAGGGGTGTTTAAATGGCGATCCACAGCGCAAAGCTGGGCAACTACGACACCCTTGCAACGTGGGGGCTGTACATGAAGGTGGGCAGCCCGAACATCGGCGAGCCGGAACCGGACGAGACCCTTGTGCAGGTCACCGGCTCCGACACGCTGCTCAACCTTACCACCGCGCTGGACGGAAAGGTGCACTACAAAAAACGCTCCATCACCATGGAACTGCGGTGCACCGCACCTAAAAAGCTTTGGAAGGTGCTGCAAAGCCGCCTGCACAACGCCCTTGAAGGCAAGTGGCTGCAATGCGTGTTTGATGATGATCCATCGTGGTACTGGGAAGGGCTCTGGCACGTCAAATTCGTGCCGGGGCGGCTTTCCGCCACGGTCACCATCACCGGCAGCTGCAATCCGTACAAGTACAACGTCTACGACGGAACACAGGATATCCGGTGGGACGACATTAACTTTGAAACGGACATCCTGCGAGACTACCGCAGAATTGCGCTGCCAGCCGATACGCCGGTGGACGTGGTCATCTACGGCGCACCTCACACTGCGGCTGTCTACTTCCAGCGCGGAGAAAGCGAGGCAAATGTGTCGTTGCAGGTCAACAAGACCTATGAGGGCAGCCTTGCCAAAACGACACATTGGCAGTATCTGGAGTGGCTGAACATCCCGGACAGCAAAAACGTTACCCTGACCTTTACTGCTACCGCCGCAAGCAGTATCACCATTAAATATCTGGGGGCAAGCCTATGAGCTACAAAATATACGCCGGTGTTCAGGACGAAGTGGACAGCTGGGAAAACCGGGTCTGCATCTATGCGCCCGGATCTGCGCTGGAAACCACGAAGCTGATAAGCCCTACTCTGACCCGGGAGTTCGGCAAAGCCGGAAGTCTGGAATTCACCATCCCGCTGGGCAACGTGGCGCACAGCGCCTTGCAAAAGCTGAAAACTGTGGTTTCCGTAGAGCAGGACGGCAAGGAGATCTGGCAAGGCCGTGTCATGACCCATGAACAGGATTTTTTGCTGCGGCAGAAGGTGTACTGCGAGGGAGAGCTTGCCTACCTCAACGATACCGATGTGCCGCCCTACACTGCCAAGGACGTAACCATCCGGCAGTTTCTGGACTTCCTCTGTAAGAATCACACCAGCTTGACCGACAACTACAAGAGCTTCCGTATCGGAAACGTCACGGTGGAAGAGCAACGCCGGTACGTCCCGGTGGCGGAACACTGCTTCATGAAGTTGGACTATGCAGCCAGCAGCCCGGATCCAGACGGCGACTATACTCAGACGTGGGGGCTGTACGCCAAGAACGGCAACCGGCTTATTGAAAACTTCTCCACGGTCTACTCCGACTACGAGGAAGTGCAGACCCCGCCAGAAAAGAGCTGGACGCTAAACGAGATAAAAACTGGAAAAGAATACCTCATTTGGCGCACGGGAGATAACGAGTTCACCCTGCGCAGAAACGCGGTCTCTCAGGGCAGCAAGACCTATGATGCAGAGCAGACCATTGTTACCCCGTCCATCACTACGCCAATAGAAACCTATAATTTTAAAGGCACCATTAAAGTGACCAAAAAGGACACCGAATCCACAACGTACAGCATCAAAACGAAAAAAGACGGCACGGTCGTCGTGTACGTCAACGGGGTAAGATCTGCGGACTACACCCCGCAGCTTGTGGAGGAGCTGCACGACTTTGGGGACGGCAAGAACTACGGCAAAACGTGGGACATCCTGCAAAACGAGCTTGTGGACGTGTACGGCGGCTATCTTGTCACCCGGCACGAAACGATTCCTTACCCCTCATTCCCCGGTCTGTACAAGAGAGCACGCTATCTGGACTATGTGCAGGACGCGACAGAGCGCAATGTGCAGGGCATCAGATTCGGCACAAACCTTCTCGACCTGTCCAGCTACGTCAAGGCCGAGGACATCGTCACCCGAGTGATCGCCATCGGCAAGAAGAAAAGCGGTTGGTTTATCTGGGAAAGCACCAGCACCCTGACCGCCACCGCCAACGACACAACCGCTCAAAAACTGTACGGACTTATTACCCGGTATCTGGTGCTGGACGGTACCGCAAACACCCAGCAGTCCCTGCAGGACGAAGCCGACATGGAGCTAGGCAAGCATCTGCGTCTTGCAGACGGCATCACGGTGAAAGCCGTAGACCTGAAGGATGCGGGCGTGGACGTGGACAGAATTGCCTTCGGCAAGTTGACCCACATTATTTCCGCGCCCCACGGCGTGGATGTGTGGCTCAATTGCAACAAGCTCGTAGAACCGCTGGACAAGCCCGCAAAGAAGGGGTTTACCTTCGGCAAGAAGTTTTCCAGCATATCCGACCTGCAGGCGCTCAGCGCCCGCAAAGCAACCACCGCGTATGACCTGAGCCGCACGCTCAAGGAGTACGCATCTGATACGCAGTCTTATGCGCTGCAAACGATGGAGGCAGACGATGAAACCGTTTAAAGAAGTAATTGACGGAATCCGCAAAGCCGTTATGGCATCCGAGGTGCGCGAGGATCTCGCCCAGATGGGAGAGTATGTGGAGCAGTTTGCCAACACGGCGGGTGAAAACATCCAGAAAGCCATCGACCCCACCCTCTCCCTCTCCGGCAAGGCTGCTGACGCGTTTGTTACTGGCCAATATATTAGCAGACTTGCTGTCGCAGCTAG
>ERZ1034897.442-NODE-442-length-21011-cov-12.178946_pt1 | contig 21011 bp, 40 predicted proteins | sample MGYA00520629_ERZ1034897 | MGnify/ENA primary metagenome ERZ1034897 (study PRJEB33766, sample SAMN09781789) | gut metagenome | biome: gut microbiome | host: Homo sapiens | place: Madagascar | study: EMG produced TPA metagenomics assembly of the PRJNA485056 data... | reverse complement strand
CCACAACACCATGCATTCAGAAAAGACCGATTCTGCTTGTTCTTCTGTAGCTGGCGTTATTTGTGATGTTTCTACAATCTCTGCTTTTTCTCCCGTATCCAATTTAAAAGCCATGACAGGTGTAGTCACGAACAAAGAAGCAGCCAAGGCACCAATAAAGAATATTTTCCTTCTCATACAAAACCCTCCTCATATGGTTTATTTTATCTGATTGTACCACAGCACAAAACAAAATAAAACATAATATTTCTAAATAAAATATAATAAGCATGTCGAATTTTCTCGATTTTTGTCGGATGCCACATTAGTGCAAGAAAATTTGTGCAAGATTGCGATATTGTATAATTGTTATATTGAGAGTATAATATAAACTAATTTGGGAGGAATTTTATGAAAGGAATAAAAAAGCTGGTTATATTTTTTCTGTTTGGAATAATGCTTCTTACATTTCTTGTAAGTGCGCCACTGTGCGAGAACATTGATCCGACAGATTCCGAAGTGATTATTAAGGCAAGTGCCAATAATCAATATGTGATACATAACTATACACAGGCGGTTGTATCTGAAGCAGAGCAGCAGCCATTTGTTGTAAATAAAAGCAACAATACTTCTGCGGAATGCAAATGCCATTTCTTTTTCAATCGTTCAAGGCAAAGGGAGGGCGCACTGTTCAAGCAGAGGGCGAGAAGTATGATCCAGTCCGTTCTATATCGCTGAGAAGAGGGTATAATGCAATAAAAGAGAACAAATGTTCTTATTGTGCGATATTGGGAGGGACGGATATATGGATTACAAAAAGGAAATTATTGAAATGTTAGAAAAGATAGACAATATTTATTGGTTACGTTCAATATATGTTTTTATGAAGACATTACTTTCATAAAGGAAGAGAGCCAGGGGATTTTTAATATATCCCTTGGCTCGTTTTTTATTTCTTTTCAGAAATTGCATCAATGAGCATTTCTAAATTGTCCCATCCAGAATCATCCAATTTGGCTAAAGCATTTACAAGACGATATTTGAAATTGTTATCATCTGATTTTAAAACATTTCCAAATAATTTTGATATTTCATCATTCTTATCTATAGGAATGTCTTTTTTTCCAATACCATTTCTTAACCATTCTTCGCTTACATTACATTTCTCACAAATTAATTGGATAACTGCGTCTGACGGTTTTCTTCTTCCCATTTCATAGCTAGATACGTTCTGCTTGGATATTCCTAGAAAGTCAGCAAATGTATCTTGTGTTTTGCCATGAGGGTCTTCTTTGCGAATCTGTTTTAAACGATTCTTCATTATTGCACCTCCTTTCCTTAATAGTGATTATAAAACAATGTAATAGAAAAATCAATAAAAAAATCGTACAAAGTACGAAAATAAGCATTGACAAAATGCTGACTTAGTACTATTATATAATCGTACAAAGTACTTGATACAGGGAGGTGAAAACAACGAGCCAAATAAAAAAGTTTTTCCGCTGGTACTTTTTCGAGCCAAGGAAAACATTGCTGGAATGGTTTATGGCAAAATTCCCAAACCTTCCATTATATGTATCAATAGCATCTTTGCTGTTGATAATACTTCGTCCAGAAGTGGAATCTTGTATACGTCATATCCAGCAAATAGGGCAACGATTGATATTACTGTTGGGATTATAAATCTGATTCGTTCTTTACGCTTGATACGAAAATACATTTTGCAATTTCGGTTCACGGTATAAACTCCGTGTTCTCGGTCAAGCAGACCTAAGCGGTTTAAATAGTCTAGTGTCTGGTATTTAAAGAAACGATTAGATTTGATAATAGGTAATAAGCGGAGAGTTATTCGCTCACTAAGGGATAACTCAATGTTGGAAAAGTCAATATTTTTCATTTTAATCTCCTCTCATAGGAGAGTATACCACAAGAAAGGAGTGAGCGCATGTCCGAAAAAGAAAAAAGAATCGTTGAAAAGCTGAAAGACGCGATTCCTAATATGTCAGAATTTGACAAAGGATACATTCTCGGTAAGGCGGAAAGTTTTTCTGAGAAAAAAGATGATTCTGACCAGAAAGAAAGTAAGAAAGGAGCATAAATGGACGCATTACAATTTAATAAAGCCGTCAGTCAGCACTGCAAAGAATCTGGAGGAGACTGTTGCAAATGTGACCTACGGCTTTACTGTTACCTATCGCCCAGTGAGCGACCGGATGAGTTAGTGAGTTTGGTTATTGATTTTTTGCATAACCACATTGAAAACCATGATCATTATACCCATCACAGTGCGGCTTCATTTCCATGTATTGATGATATGGACATGAGCACCGCAGTAGGCAGCGGCTGTTACCAGAAACCTCATACTCTTCATAAACATTCACGTGCTTGTGAATCTTGTGGCAATGATACAGCCGTGTAATTGTTTCAATCATACAGTTCTCATTTCTCAATACTCGGCATGGCGGTGCCTGTAAGTACATTATAGGTAGGAGAGAAAGGAAAAAACAATAGAAAGGAGCAAATTATGAGTAAAATTTTTATTCCACATGAGCTTAAAACCATCGAAGTTGACACTGAAAAGAAAATCTTCCGTATCAACGGAGAAGATTTTGGATATGGATGTACAGGTTTTATGATTTCCTGCACGCCGGAGGATTTCCGTATTGATATGGAAGTGGACACGACCGTACACTTTGCAAGCTATTCCAATAAAGGAGAATTGAGAGAGCAGGGAACATATAAAGCCGAAGTTCCTTTAGTTGAGTCACACAGAGCACCGTAAAAAAGAGCCACATGAAAAATCATGTAGCCCTTGGAAATTACTTCTTTGATTCTTGATAGCCATATTCTGTAAGAAAAATGCTTCCGACAATGTCATTTACAATGGTGATGCAGCCATTGTTTTCTAATTCAGTAATAGTGCTATCTGGGAAAGTTATATAGAAATCAGAATCAAAAGAAGTATGTCCAGAAGCATCATACTCATTAGCCATTTTTACAAGAAGTTCTTTGGCTTTATAGGTCATTCTTACACCTCCTTTCCAAAGGAGAGTATAGCACAAAAAAGGAGTGAGCGCATATCAAGAAGAAATTATTAATTATTCCGATAGTTGCAGGGATTGTTTTTCTCTCTGGTTGTAAAGAGAAACTGAAAGAGGGAGAAATTTACAATAAAGAATTTATTCCTGCGCATACAGAAACAGTTCTAATCCCTACAGTTCATACTGATGGAAAGATGTCATATACAACTGTAATTCCTTATGTGTATTACTATTCGGATTCTTATGAAATAGATATCCGTGATTACAATGAGGAAGAAAAAGAATATGACACAGCTACTTATTATGTAACTGAGGAAGTATATAACCAATGCGAGATTGGAAGTATTTTCAAATATGAAAAAGGTCGGGATTTTAACGAGATTCCATATACGCGTGAAGAAGCAGATTCTAATTAGAAACAGAAATGTGGAAAACAGCATATCTTAACATAGTGAATGTATAAAAGGGAGGTTTACTGATGGCAGTAATCAAAACAATCAAAAATGGGTCTGGGGTAATCAGAATACATGATGATTACTGCAAAGACAACACAGCTGAGGACAATCAAAGGATTGTCGATGAATGTTCGAGAATTATCTTGGACTACTACAGAAGAAAAGAAGCAAATTTGGCATAAGCGCCCCGGAGGGAGTCGCAACCTCCACCCCGGAGCAGTGTACTCACTAACCCAATCTTAGTGGATACAGGTAAATTATAATCCTCTATCCGCTAAAAAGTCAATATAAGCGAGAGGAAAATACAAGAAAATGAAAGAAAAGACAACAAAACGTAACAGCGAAAAGATTTCCTGGGAAAATATGGAGATTGCACTGGCAACAGATGTTGTATCCAGAGCCAAGAGAGAGAGCCGAAAATGGTTCATACTTTGGGTGCTCACTGCAGTGCTTCTGGTGATCAGTAACGTGCTCTGGTATATAGCTTACACCATGTGATCCTGAAAGAAGGTGAGATTATCAAAAGAAACATAATCTTAGCAATTATCATCGGAACCGCAACAACATACTTGCCAATCTGGCAGTGGGATGGAACCCAGGCAGCAGGAATAATTAGTTTTTCCATGATTGCATGGATGCTGATCCAGGGTACGGAACCAGATAACAGAGGTGGATCCTGATGAGCTTTACTCTTAGGATCCAGAAAAATTTTTACACCTTATAAAGGTGAGAAAGGAAAAGAAAATGATCAAAGTCAAAAATGGAGCTGCTAAATTTGAAGGAACATTTCCATGCATCATGGGAGATATGATGGTAACGCTCAAAGCGTTTCGAAACTATGCCAGTGATATGTATGAAGAAGAAAAAGTAGAAAAACTGTTGCAGGACTGTGTGAGACTTTCTGCATTATCTGATGAAGAACTGGTGGAAGAGTTCAGAAAAAAGGTAGAAGAAGGGGGACAAGCATGATCTTAGAAAAAGAAATTAATGAGTTATTCGAGCTTTCAAAGAAAGCAATAGAAAAGAAAGCAACATGGGCGGTTGACTTCACTATAGGAGCAACGGGACCATTGTGCGGAGTCATGATAAAAGAAACTCCAGAAATTGAAGCTGCTTTTTACTGCATTTACAGAAATAAAGACTTCATGGAAACATCACTTAAAAACTGCACAGCTGCCAAAGAGCACTTGACCAGATTGCTGGAGGAAAAAGCAAATGAAAAAGTCTGAGGAAAAGACCATATGGATCATCCGGTATGCTGATGGCTACATGGAGACACATTATGGTACCAGAGCCGAAGCGGAAGCCTTAGCAGAAGAACGGTGCGTTCTGCACCTTAATGATTATATTATAGCATGAAAATGCCGGTGTATTGAGAGTACACCGGCAAATGACTATCAGTCGCCTGATAAAAATAAAACCTATAAATACTATACCATTCAGGCGCCAGAAAGTCAAGACACAGGGGTGAGAAATCCCTGTTTAGAACTTGATAAAGATATTAAAGTTATGGAGCAAATGGTATGGGAACACTGCGAAAAACCTGGAATCTTCGTGGAAAGGATATTCTGTATGTAGAAGAGAACCACGATGGAAGGTATGGAGCCAAGGGTAAGAAAAGACAACCGAAGAGAAAGCTCACCCCAGAGGATGTATATAGGGTGAACCACTGGAACAAGATCAAGAAGGCGCGGCTCCTCATGCTTGAGTACTTTTCACCCGGTGATATATGGGCTACATATACATACACCCCGGAGAATCGTCCTCCAGATATGAAAACTGCACAGGAGCAGTTCCGGGATGCTATGGGGAAAATAAAAAAGATATATAAAAAAGGCGGAAAGCAGCTCTTCTGGATTCGGAATATAGAAAAAGGGACAAAAGGGGCTTGGCATATCCATTTCGTAATCAACGATATTGGGACCACAGCCAGTCTCATAGAACGTGCGTGGCCATATGGAGGCGTATATATCACAAGAATCAAAAAGAGCAAGTGTCCGGAGGAAGACTTTCACCGACTGGCGGCCTACATCACAAAAGATAAGAACACCAGAGAAGTAAAACAAGACGGTAACTTGGCAAAACCAAGGATTAAAGAATCCAGCTACAGCCATTCCCGTAATATGCCGCTTCCGGATCCAAAGCCAAAGAAATTGGTACGTTGGCAGAAAGAAATAAAAATCAAGAAAGGTTACTATATTGCAGAATCTTTTGAGGGAGTCAATCCGGTAACTGGTTATAAATACAGACGTTACACACTAATCAAATTAAACAGGAGGATTTAAAGCCATGGCACTGCAGACCGACATCTATTTGTACAAGCCTACCAAGGCACCTACACCGAAGGAGGCGAAGTACTACTACAAAGTTACCTGCAAAGGGCAGTTCCGCCAGGGATGGGGAAGAGCACCAGAAGGGACCACTGGAAACCAGGCAGTCCTGATGGCTGCGATTGCCGCCTTTACCCACCTGGTACGTCCCGCGGTGGTAACCGTACACACAGACTGCAGTTATGTGGCAACCTATCACAAGTACGCCCAGAGATGGCAGCAGAACGGATGGCTAAAAGCAGATGGAAAGCCAGCCAAGAATGCAGCTCTGTGGGAAGCCCTGTTGAAGAAAGAAGCTATGCACGCGGTAAGTTACCGTTACCATAGAGTTATGCCAAGAGAAGAGGAAGTATAGGAGGAAAGCTTATGTTGTTTGGAAAATTTGGGGAAATGGACAGCAGCAATGATATCAATGAGCTTGCAGAAAATCTGTTCAACGAAGGAGACACTGCCAGTCTAAAGATTATGGCAGCAGAGAATGGAATTCCGGAAGATTTTGTAGAGTTGTACCTGGAAGGAGATATCCCTTGCCTGTGTGATGCTGAAACCGCAGCCATTGGGAAGCTGGATGTGGAGAGCAAAGCCCTGAAACTGAAAGGCCTTATGGTGGATTGGGTGGAATACATCAAGAGTCTGTGCATGGAGAGTGATATGATGGCCCACCAGGTACGCAAGAAAGGAAAATCACTGAAGGAGTGCATGGCAGCCCTTCTGGTTTATTCCTTCCAGAACCGGATCAGCGTGGACAAGGAGATCATAAAAGCTGCCAAAATATCCGCATCCCGGGTAGATTTTGGCGTTCCCTCAATGGGCGAAGCTAAGCGGCTGATCAAAGAATATTATCTGGGGGCGGTAAAATGAAATTAAAGAAAATCAAAGAAGTTCCGTACAGACCCGGAAAGATAGCTGATGAGAAATACGGATATACGGCAACCGCTTTTACCGAAATCTTAGATTCAGAGCCATATTTGTTCATCGAGATCTTTAAAAACAAAAAAGATGCCTTAGAGGTCCCAGTAGTCAGAATGGTGTTCACAAAAGATGACTGGAGATTGTATGCCCCTCAGGAAGATATGTGGTCCAGAGCTGGTGTTACTGGAAGCATGGAACAGGTATTAGGATTTAGCTATGGAACTGTTTACACATACCTGGAAAACGAGGAAGTAGTTTGGGAATTTTTTGATACTTCAAAGAATAAATACCCATATTCAAACTGGGTAAACCTCTTAGGGAGACACATAAAGAAAAAAAGAAATCTACAGAAAGAGAAAAGAGATGAGGGCAGGAGAGAGCGCCTGAAGTTTCGGCAGCAGAACACCCCGGAGCTTCCATCTGATTTGGAAAAATGGGCTGAACACAATTTATTCCGGGATGAGCATTTCCTGTACTACAAAAGGTACAATAGCCGCGCAGATATAGCCTGCAGTAAGTGCGGAGCGGTTTCTACAGTCCGTACTAAGAGAAGCGAGAGCTTTGAAGGCCTGTTCCAACACATAGAAGTTCCAAAGAGGGGGCAGAGCGGAATATGTCCGGCCTGCAAGTGTATAGGAATTTACAAAACACAGGGAAGTTCAAAGGATGTATATGGGCGTAACGATGAGTTTTATGTGGCACAGCCGTATATGGAGAACGGCGTGGTTATTAGATACATCAATGTGGATAGGATATATCGGATTGATGTTACAGCTGAAGGAAACAAAGAAATAATGGTGGGGGCAAGTGAGGAAAATATCTTAACTGAGCTTGCGCGGACTTATCTGGAGCCGGGAAAACGCGCACAGACAGACTATCAAAAATTCTCCAGTTATACCGGAAATTTCTGGGATGATTGCAATCTTCCCGGGTATTCCATTATTCGAACGGGCGAAGCACTGGTGTATCCGCGAAGCTACGAATGGCTGAAGGAAACTTATCTTCGTTATTCCGGAGTAAAAGAGTTTGGCACATATAAGAAAATGTATAACCTAAATGAATATCTAAAGCGCTACATGGAGTGGCCACAGCTGGAAATGTTTTCGAAGATGGGACTGTACGGTGTTGTCGAGAAAATGGTGGATGGTTATATAGGGACAGTTGTTCAGGATACGAATGCAAAACGGCCGGAGGAGTTCCTGGGAATCCGCAAAGAAAGGGTGAAAGATTTGGCAGCAGTAGAAGGAGATGCTGAGTATTTAAGAGTATGGAAAATGGAAAAAAGGTATAACCAGAACTGGACATGGCAGCAGAGCATACTCATTCGCGAATGCAATATAGAATGTAATTCCATTGAAATCATACTGGAATATACAACCATGAAAAAGTTTTTGAACAAAATGGAATCCTACTCTGGTGTGAAGATTCCTCAAAGCCCTTCAGAGGAAAATGAGTTATGTTCACGCGCAAGGGCCTGCCTGCGTGATACTGTAAGAATATATTTAGATTACCTGTCCATGAGAATCCAAAGAGGATACGATCTGAAAAATCAGATTTATCTGTATCCAAGAAATCTGAACCTGGCACATGACAAAATGACGGTAGAGGTAAATGCACACAAAATTGACGACCGAAGGAAAGCAGTTATGGCTAAGTATCCGGAAATTCAAAAGAACTATAGAAAGCTGAGAAAGAAATATTTTTACGAGGATGACATATACTTCATCCGTCCTGCCAGATCAGCGGCAGAGATTGTGGACGAAGGAAGGTTCCTTCATCATTGTGTTGGAGGAGATGGGTATCTGGAAAAACACAATGCAGGTCTTAGTACAATTTTGTTCTTGAGATTCAAAGAAACACCAGAGGTGCCATACATAACAGTCGAGATCAAAGATAACAGGATCCTTCAGTGGTATGGGATGAAAGATACAAAACCGGATCAGATCAATATTCAGAAATGGCTGAAGGGGTATTTAAAAGGTCTGGAAGCTGATCAGGAAACTACGGTAGGAATTGCATAAGGAGGACGCTATGGACTATGTACAATTAACCCTGGATGATTATATCCAGTGCAAAACAGAAATCAAAGAGAGTTTAACCGGAATCGTAAAGAGCTTTGTAAAAATCGGCTGGCAGCTGACCAGGATCAACGCATCCAAGGCCTACACCTTGGATGGCTATAATTCAATCACGGAATTTGCCAAGGCGGAATATGATATGAATCCAGATGGCGTAAGCCGCTTTATGAAAGTGTATGAGCGCTATTCCACCCCAGGGGATACCCCGGAGCTTCAGGAGCAGTACAAAGATTTCAAATTCGCCCAACTTTCCGAAATGCTTCAGCTTTCATCTGAAGACCAACAGATGATTACGGCAGATACCAAGAGAGATGATATCCGGGAATTAAAGAAGTTCAACAAAGAAAACGAACACAACCCGGAACAGCTCTTTGCTTGGAAAAATGGGCAGGAAAACAAAATCTTCGATACGATCTTTGAATTTTTCAAATCCTCCAGAGAACTCCTGAACACGCTGTTCGGGTCCGATGCCTATAAAACTGGTTCCTTGGAGCAGATGGTAGAGGTTGTAAATCCTTCCGGCAGCAGGAGCTACCGGAAAGGAACGGTGTTCTTGATGATGTACGGGCCAGAAAAAGGAATCATGATTAAGCAGATTCCACAAGGCACGGAAAATATGCCGTGGAGCGAGTTCTTCAATATTGTGCAGGATCTGTTTGGAGAAAAGGCAGCAGGCGCCCAGACCTGGGAGGCCTATTTTGAGCCAAAAAATCAAAAAATAGCAGAACCAAAAAAAGAGCCTTCCCATTTGGAAGATTCCGGGACAGACATGGAAATTGCGCCGGCGCAAGTGCCAGACGAAAACGAGGAAAAAAGTCAAGAAATTGCACCTGCACCGAAGACAAATACACCGGAAGAGGTGGAGAACCCTGCTCCCGATGTGGAAAAGCCAGAAAATCCGGTTGAGATTGTGGAAAACGAAGAACAAATTCCAGGGCAGGACAGCATTCTGAATCACGAGGAGTATATGCCGAAACCAGAGGCAGAAAGTCCAGATCCAGTTCCGGGAGAAACGCCGGAGAAAGAGCCACAGGATCAGGAATCCGAAATTGCGCCCGCGCAAGAAATAGTAGAAAAGCCAATCCACAGAAAAGAATTCTTAGATTCCCTCACAGAGTATGGAGCAGCTGCTTACTTTGCTAAAGCCTTTGAGGGATTCGGAGCTATTACATTCAGCCAGCTTAAAAGTCCTGGCTTCTGGGAACGCTGGATGAACGCCGAAGTAGATCACCTGGGGCTTCCCTGGGTGGATTAATCAAGGGTGCAATCTGAATCACATATATATCACAATTTCATTTCCCTGCCCTAACCTGTTAAGGGGCAGGGGGAAAGGAGCCATATGACAGGAGATAAAATCGTAGAAGCCATTGATCAGATAGATATGTGTGATCTTGAGCTTCATTCATTTGCAATATATAAGAATCCAGAAGACTATCCTGGAAAAACAGTAGCCAGATTGTTCGAAAAGGATTGCCCAACTGATGTAGTAATCATCAGAAAAGACGTTCGGGAGTTACATCAGCTATTCCGGTACCGCACAAGGATGTCTTTCATGCTGCCGCTTCCAGGAGATCCAGCAAATCTGGTAGGAGTATGGATATAGGCTTAAAGTTCCCAAAAGGAACATCAAAGAAGAAAAAAAGAAAATCCCATCCTCCAAGCATCCTGGGAAGTCAGAAAGGATGGTGCTACTTATGTGGGAGATGTACACATACTGAGGTTCATCATATCTTCGGCGGACCCAACCGAGCGTTATCTGAAGAATATGGGTTAAAAGTAGATTTGTGCGTAGAGTGCCATAAATTTGGTCCCCATGCAGTGCACAGAGATCCGAAAATTATGGATATGCTCCACCGTCAGGGCCAGGAAGCATTCGAAACCCAGATTGGCAGCAGGGAGGAATTCATGAAGATCTTCGGGCGAAACTGGTTGTAAGTAAGGAGGAGAATATGACATTATATGAGATCACAGAAAACGTTGCAGAAGAAGCCGGGGAGGCAGCAACCATCCAGGAAGCTTCTGAATTGTTGGGACGGACAATTGGAAGTCTGTATGGTACTGCAGCTGAAGGGAGACGGATTGCTGGAAAATATTATTTAAGGGCGGCAGACCGAACCATCAGCAGGAGCAGAGACCTTACACTGCTCCTAGAATACGATCGAACCAGGCAGCAGCTTCTGAGGATAAAACAATGAGCGCAAAGATAATCCTGCATCCTTCCGCCCCAGGATATTGCAAGGAATGCGTGTACTATGAAAAGAATGGTCAGTGCACAAATGAGGATTACAAAAAGCATTTCCATGAAGCCTGTTGTGTATGGCTCTATTGCAAATTTAAGAAAGTGAGGAAAATAAAATGTTAATCAGAAGTCAGGATAAAACAGCAATAATAAACGTTGACAATGCTTTTAATATAGCAGTTCGAGACATTAATGGAACAATAGTAATTCACATTGGAAATTCAAGCAGTTGTTGCATTATCGCTGAATATTCCACCAAAGCGAAAGCCATGAAAGTGCTGGATATGTTTCAGGAATCCTATGCGAATTTTGAAACGGTAAAAATCACTAGCACGGGGTGGGCAACAGCGGCATACGCAGGTAGTTATGACACTCCTGAGAGTGTATCAGCTGGAATTGAAATACTGAGAGGATATGCGGAAATACTTCAGAAAGCGGTAGTCTTTCAGATGCCAGAAGATAGCGAGGTGGAAATATGAAAAGATCTGAAACAACAAAATTTCTTAGCCGATTGTTGGAAAAAAGCTGTTTTTCTGGCCCAGGTAAATACTGGGCTAGAGAAGTAAGCCTTGATTATGGCTACGCAGCAGGAAAGCCAAGAAGAGTAGATTACATGCAATTTATTCCGGAAAATCAGTGCTCTATCTCAGCAATCGAAAAAGGAATATTTACTTGTTATGAAATCAAAAGCTGCAAAGAGGATATTTACAGCGGAAATGGATTAAATTTTATTAGCGAAAAAAACTACCTTGTGACCACAATGGAGTGCTACAAAGAGATTTTACCTGATTTAAAAAATGGAAAATTTGCACAACATATACGTGAGAATTTTCCAGAATGTTACGCTGAAATAGGTAACATGGGAGTAATGGTTGCAGTTCCGTATCAGAGAGAGGTTTCCGAAGAATTTGAAAACCCAACACCACTAGATGGAGATGTGGAAAAATGGAAATTATCAGTTGTTTTAAAATGTGGACACAATGGATTAAGAAAAAGATCCATGACAGAACTGCTGTTTTGCATGGTAAGAAGCGGACATTGAGAAAGGATGAGATAATATGATACATATCAAAGACAGATTAATGCAGTACGAAGATGAGTATTCAAAGTACCGTAAATACGATGGACTTTATGTTGCAGATGTTCTGGAAATGCTTGAGCAACTTCAAGACGATCTGGAACAGGACGAGAAAGAAAATGGTTGGATTCCTGTCAGTGAGAGATTGCCCGACCCAGACAAATATATTGCTATATCACTTGATAACTGCGATATTCCGGCAATCGGAAGATATACGGTTGATGATGAAGGTGGAGGCACATTCAGAGTCGGAGATCAGGACGAAAGTTTTCTTGAACTTAATTTGTTTATCAGTGCATGGATGCCACTTCCAGAATCATACAAGGAGGGACCAGATGAGTAAATCAGTATTGGTGATTGATACGCCAGAAAATTGTTATGACTGTCCGTTTGGAACTGAATACTGCGGAAATCTTGAATACGAGGGTCGTTGTGAATTAGCTGACTGTTTAGACTACGATGTAATTCTGATGGAAGAAGAACATTATGATTGCGGAAGCAAATCAAGACCTGATTGGTGTCCACTTATGGATTTGCCGAAAAAAGACAATGGAGATTATCCGGCCAATACATCTGATGCTGGCTTTGCAGAGGGATGGAATCAGTGTATTGATGAGATTGTAGGAGGAAATTCTGATGATTGATTTAACAGGAAAAAGTGTATTTGTAAGAACGAAGGAAGAGTATTCTAAAGTTTTAAGAATAGCAAAATTACAGGGCTTTAAGTGGGCAAGAGGAAATCATTTAAACGAAATCGATATTCCGTTTCCAAATATGTTAAATTTTTACGCCGAAAGAATAGTAACATACAGCAGTGATGAACAAAAAATATATGATGCAATTGAAATTGTTTCATATGAAAAAAAACTCGAAGAAGCAATAGCTCATGTTAAGTATTTTTCAGATAACAAAAATAGAATGGACTTAACTGATAAAGTTATTGATTCGATGTTATTGCTTGCAAATACTGTAGAAAGCCAGCTGGAAGAGGTGAAGTAGATGGAGAGATTAACACAAAAAGAAAATGATAAACTCATAATGGTAAAACAGGATTATGGAGAGTATATACCTGCTTATTGGGACGAGGATAATTTTAGAGCAATCGAAAAACTTGCCGATTATGAAGAATTAGAAGAACAGGGCTTACTGGTGAGATTGCCGTGTAAGGTTGGCGATATGGTATATAAACTTTGGTATTATGATGGAAAACCATATAAAATTCAACGACATGTAATTAAAACATTATCTGAACTTTGCGGGACTATGGAAAGCAAAAAGTTTGGGAAATCTGTATTCCTTACCAGTGAGGAAGCTGAGAAGAAGTTGGAGGAGTTGGAGAATGGCAAATAGAGTAAGAAAAAGATTAGAGCAGTTCAAAAAGGACTTAACAGCCCAAACCATCTATAAAGAGGGGCTTCCGGGATCTGCACTCGATGTTGTAAATACACTCTTAGAAGATCTGGCAGCAGATGAGGAAGAAACCTGTCCAACTGCCTATGATATAGAAAAGGAGATGAGACAAAATGAGTAAATCAATATTAGTGGTAGAGGGATACCCTGGAGACTGTATAAAGTGTAGATTCTTAAGAACTGCAGGGACCAAAAACATCTATGAATGTGGATTAACAGGAGGAGTAAGAATAGCGGACAAAAAATATATCTGGTGTCCGTTGAGATTACTTCCCGAAGAAAACAAGGCGTCGAAGCTTGCAAGTAGATATGAGCTGGGATACGAGGAAGGATGGAATAACTGCCTTAAATCAATTGTAAATGAACCGGTAGTAAGAATTGGAGAAAAAATATATAAAATTCCGTATGAAATGCAAGAAAAAGTGCTTTTCGCCGAAGAAGATATAAGAAATTACTTTTCCAGAATCCTACACCAAGGGGAGGAGACAAATGAGAACAAGTGAATCAGAGATACAATTAATGAAAACGTTTTTGGAGTGGATTAAGGAAAGAAAAAAAGATCATTCTCTAAAACTGTTTCAATTTTCCATGATTGTAAAGTCCAAAGAATTAAAGCAGAACAAAGAATGGTTTTCGCTTAATAATGCTGAAATCACATTTGAAGTGCCGGAAGATCTGCAAAAACGAATTATTGAAACAGTTGAAGATTGGGTTGCTGAAAAGGAGAAAAACACATATGATTGAATTGTTAATAGCATTTGCATCCGGGGCAGCAGTCGGAGCATTATCCGTTCTTCTCTGGGCTGCCTGCGCCGGTAACAAGCGAAATAAATAAAGGGAGTGATGTGTATGTTCACAAGGAAAAAGTCACTCGTTGACTGGGGGGTCCGCCAGGAAGATATCGAACAGCTAAAAGATATCTGCAGATACGCCACACCAAAGCAAAAGCACGATATCCTGAATTGCTGCATAAGTGCCTGCCCAAAAGGAATTGAGCACCTGGTATATGAATCAATCGTGATGAGCCGATCTTATGATAAGATAATGAAAAATAAATATATACCCATCAAAAGAGACGATTTTTATGCGTATAAACGAAAATCAATGGCAATGTTTTATAATACGCTCAAAAAAAACAGAGAAATATAATAATCAGTATAAATATGGGGGACAACTTAACCTGCCCGGTATGGTAATATAGTTATATATCTATAGCCATATCGGGCAGAATTTTTTGGAAAAAATCATGGCAAATTTTAAAATAATCATAAAAAAATTACAAAAAGCAATATTATCCACCGGATTGGTTGTGAAAATTGGAACGTCACAGTTCTACAGCCGTGAGCAAGAAAGGCTGATCACAATCACTGTGATATCTACTCCGGTTTTCCAAAAAACAAAGAAAGGTTGGAAAGATTGCGACTACGAAATCCTGCGAACTGCATCCCAATATGATGTGGTTATATGCCTGAAAGAATTGTGGGAGGCGGTGAAAAAATGAGGATAGACAGAGGTGATTAGATGGGATTAACGCCTAAAAGAGAACGCTTCGCAAGAGAATACGTAAAAAATGGTGGAAATGCCTCTGACGCCGCAAAAAAAGCAGGATACAGCGAAAAAACCGCATACTCTTCAGGTCAGCGTCTGTTGAAAAATGTTGAGGTTTTGGCTTATATAGCAAAACTCCAGGAAGAGATTGAAAAGCAAAAGGGCAATGATATTATGTCTTTGGCAGAAATCCAGGAGCGCCGTTCCAAGATTGCAAGAGGAGAAGTAACAGACTCCTTCGGATTCTCCCCGGATTTCGCAGATCAGCTGAAGTCCATGAGTGATCTGGAAAAGGCATTGAAGATTAAGCAGGAACAGGAAGAGAAGAAAGCAGCAGAAGAAGCCGCCAGAAATGCAAAAGAGTATCACATGGATTTATACAACATTCCAGATTGCTTCCATTGGGTTATTCGAGATATCCGAGATAAGAAACATCTGGAGTATGTGTTTAAGGGCGGACGTGGATCTACAAAGTCAACCACCATCGGAATGACTATAGTAGAGCTGATGAAGAACAATCACGACATCCACGCTGTTGTTTGCCGCCAGGTTGGAAACACCATTAAGGATTCTGTATACAACAAAATCAAATGGTCCATTGGAAAGCAAGAGTTTACAGAAGAATTTGATTCCAAGCTATCTCCCATGGAGATTACACTGAAGGCAACTGGGCAAAAGATATATTTTCGTGGCGCTGATGATCCTGACAAAATTAAATCTATCAACCCTGAGTTTGGTTATATCGGTATTCTCTGGTTCGAGGAATTAGATCAGTTTGCAGGTCCTGAGGAAATTCGTAAGATTGAGCAGTCCGCTATCCGTGGTGGTGATATTGCATGGATATTTAAAAGCTTCAATCCTCCAAAGACTGCTAATAACTGGGCAAACGAGTATGTCCTCGAACCTAAAGAAAACAGAATAGTTCATTCATCAACGTATTTAGATGTTCCGCAAGAATGGCTAGGACAGCCGTTCATCGACGAAGCGGACCACTTAAAAACAGTAAATCCAAATGCTTACGAACATGAGTATATGGGAATTGCAAATGGAAATGGCGGTAATGTGTTTGAGTTTATCGAAGATCGAGAAATTACAGATGAAGAGATCGCCAGCTTTGATAGGATTTACCAGGGCGTTGACTGGGGATGGTACCCAGATCCATTTGCCTTCATACGTATACATTACGATGCGGCAAGAGAGACGATTTACTTTCTTGATGAATACGGAGCAAACAAAAAGAAAAATAGTGAGACGGCTGCTGAAATCAAAAAACGTGGATATGGTGACTATGAGATCACTTGCGATAGTGCAGAAAAGAAATCTACAAGTGATTTCCGCGACGAAGGATTACCAGCAAGAGATGCAATCAAAGGACCTGGAAGTGTTGAATACTCGATGAAGTGGCTACAAGGTAAGAGGCTTGTTTTTGATCTAAGGAGGACTCCGAAAGCACGGAAAGAGTTCAGAAAATATGAATACGAACGTGACAAAGACGGAAACATCATCAGTGGATATCCAGACAAAGATAATCACTTTATAGACGCCACCAGATATGCAACAGAGCCGTTGTGGAGAAGAAGGGGGAACAGTGCATAATGTGTGAGTTTTGCAAAGAATTAGAAGCCTGGAAAAAGAAGCTTGAAAAGAAAAAATATGAATATGGCTGCATGCTATATGCATGCCAGAAAAATAAGCCAGGAAGCATTACATCAAGTCCATTTGAGCTTAACTACTGCCCGGTATGTGGCAAGAAGATAGCAGGTGAATAAATGGGAATCATATCAACAATCAAAAGGTGGTTTAGTATGTTGTTTAAAAAACAAGCCGAAGAGGATTTCAACATCCAGGCAGCAGAATTCCCAGAAATGGAAGCCCTGGTAAATAAATGTGCGAACATATATAGGGGAACGCCGTACTGGTTAGATGATAAGGATCATATAAAAACTATCAATTTTGCAAAATCGGTATGCTCAGAAACGGCCAGACTTGCAACACTGGCAATCGGAATTCAGATAGATGGATCTGCCAGAGCGGAATGGCTTCAGGAACAAATTGATAAAGTATACTTCCAGCTCCGCCATTGGGTAGAATATGGATGCGCATATGGAACCGCCTTCATAAAGCCAAACGGTGAGAGCATTGACGTATTCACACCTTGTGATGTGATGATCGTCGATTTCGATAACCAGGAAATCAAGGGAATCATATTCAAAGATTCTTACACAGTTGGGCAGAAATATTACACAAGACTTGAATATCACCGATTCGTAGAAACGACCATAGACGGAAAAAAAGTCACCCCCTATTATGTTTCAAATAGGGCTTATGTATCAAAGTCACCTCAATCAATTGGTGATAAGATTGATCTGAAGAAGACCAAGTGGGCTGATCTTATGGCAGATACGCCACCAATTCTGAAAGCAAACGGCGAGAAACTGGACGGACCTTTATACGGCATCCTGCGAACACCACAGGCGAACAATGTGGATATCAGCACTCCGCTAGGACTTCCAATATTCGCAGAAGCCATAGAAGAACTGAAAGACCTTGATATAGCATACAGCCGGAATGCGAAAGAGATTCTTGATTCCAAACGGACTGTTCTGGCAGATGATAGATTGCTGATGCCGAGCGGATCCCCCATCTCAGCAATGACACCACAGGGAATGGAACGTAGATGCAAAGAGATGAGCCTACCGGATTATGTGAAAAATGTATTCGGTCAGGATGAAAAAGAATTCTATCAGGAAATCAACCCAATCTTAAATACGGATACTCGCATAACCGGAATTAATGCTCTTTTAAGCCAGCTTGGTTATAAAATTGGATTCTCCAACGGATACTTCGTTTTTAACGAATCTACAGGAATTCAGACTGCTACAGGAGTAGAAGCAGAACAACAGAGAACGATACAGTTCATCAAAGATGTTAGAGATAAGTTGGAATCTTGCCTTGACGAAACAATCTACGCTGTGAACGTATACGCAGATTTATACGGACTTGCGCCGGTTGGAGCGTACGAAGTTACATATGACTTCGGAGACATAACTTATTCCTTCGCCGAAGACAAGCAGACTTGGCTTGGCTATGTGAACACTGGTAGAATACCTTTTTGGTATTATCTTGTAAAATTTGAAGGATTCAGTAAGGAAGAAGCCAAAGCCCTCTCAAACGAGGCCCAGCAGGAGAACAAGACAAGCGGACTATTTGGAGATGAGTAAATGAAGATTAATAACCACGTTGGAAGCTTGCACATTAAATTCGATACCAAAAGAATCGACGGCAATCTGGAAAAAGCCCAGATGAAATTGAACATGCAGGTGGTAGCAGACTGTGAGCCTTACGTACCTTTTCGGAATGGAGCATTAAGAAGCAGTGTAAGATACCCACAAGGCATTACAGGCGGAGAAATTGAATATAACACACCTTACGCCCACTATATGTATATGGGTGAAGTCTATGGCCCGAACATTCCAATCAAGGATGCCCAGGGGAATATTACCGGATGGATTTCTCCCCCGAAAAAATCACCGACTGGAAAAAGACTGCAGTACCACACCAAAGACACCTCAGATCATTGGTTCGAAAAAGCAAAACAGAAGCATTTGCCAGATTGGATCAATCTGGTACAAAGAACGGCAGGTGAACAATAATGCTCCCACCCGAATACTTCTACGGAAAAGAGCAGCGCCTTCTTTCCATGTTCCAGGAGTTGGAAAACTTCATTCTCACAGATATTTCACGCCGAATCCTTCAGTCAGAAGGAATGACGGCCACAGCAGACAGGCTCATCTGGAAACTAAACCAGATGGGAGAAAGCCGGGCAGCCATAGAGCAGAAGTTGCAGGAATACACAAAACTATCAAGGAAGGAGCTCCGTAAGATCCTTCAGGAAGCTGTGCTCACCTCCTGGGATAATGAAAAAGATATCATCCTTGGAATAGATGAAAGCATCAGCCCCCCACTGGAGAATCCGGAGGTAATATCCGTAATGGATGCCGAATTCCAGAAAACCCTTGGAGAACTGAAAAACCTAACCAGAACCACCATAGATCAATCACAAAAAGATCTCATCAATCTGATAGATCAAGTGGACCTTCGCGTTGCATCCGGTGTACAATCTTACACCTCTGCTGTAAGTGATATCTTGGATCAATACGCAAGAAAGGGAGTTATGGTGAATTACCCAACAGGAACCCAGCGCACCCTGGAAGCTGCTGTTAGATGCTGTGTGGTAACATCAATGAACCAGACTGCAGCACAGATCACCAATCAATATATAGTCCAGGCCAAAACGAACTACGTCCTGGTCTCCGCTCACTTAGGAGCCAGAACCGCACAAAAAGGACAGCCGCCCTGTGGAGATCATTCATCTTGGCAGGGAAAGGCATACTCGATAGTTGGATCAGAGCCGGGATACCCCAACCTTCTTGCAAGCACCGGATATGATATAAGCCCAGCAACCGGGCAGGGGTCCGTAGTCAATCCATTAGGCCTGCACGGATATAACTGCCGGCACTCTCACCAGCCATGGGAAAAAGGACTTCGGAATCCGTGGGAGGGCAAGATCGATTCCGAAGAAAACAAGAAAACTTACGAGAATACTCAGAAACAGAGATCCATGGAACGTGCAATCCGGAAAACAAAGCGTCAGCTGATTATGAAGCAGGAAGAACTTAACTCCGAGAACATTCCGGAAACCGAAAAAAAGAAACTCCAATCAGAATATGATCAGATGGCGTACAAGCTTACTGATCAGAACAAAGAATATGAAAAATTGTGCCGGCGCAATAATCTGGTTCCTCAGTATGATCGTAACAAGGTAGCTGATTTCGGCTATAAACAACAGTCTAAGGCCAATGCCGGGGCAAAACGGTACATGAAAGGACGTTAACATGAGTACAGCAGAATTCATTCAATTTTTTCTCTCAATATGCGGCGGGATATCCATAATCGGCGGAGCGGCAGCAGTGATTGTAAAGTGGATTGCGCCAGCCTTCCGGCTCAATAAGCGAGTGGAAGTCCTGGAGGAGCATGATAAAAGAGATTTCGAAGAACTGAAAAGAATTGCGGACAGGGATGCCTTAATACTGAAAACACTATCAACCATGCTAGATGCGCAGATCAATGGCGCAAACGTAGATACGTTAAAAAAAACACAGAAAGAGCTTACGGATTATTTGGCAAAAACCACTACCAGCAATCAACATTAATTGCACTATTAAGGGGTACGCTTATGAAGCTATATGTATTCACCAAAAAAGATATAGATTACTTTTTACTTGAATGTAATTTCACGCCTGCAGAAGAGCAGCTCTTCCGTCTGCGCTGCCAGGAGTACCCTCTTGAATACTGCGCTGAACAGATGAACGTGAGTATATCCACGGCGAAACGATTAAGCCGGAGGGTGAACAATAAAATAATTAAAGTGTGCTGATATGATAAAGCCCCGGGATTAATTTCCTAGGGCTTTATTTTTATCCTATAATTTTTAAATATTTTCTATGTCCATCCATATTCTTGTCTAATGCATAAAAGCAAGGATTTTCGTCACCCTGTAAAACTTCGTTTATTTCGTAGTCCCAACCCCAGGAAGCTTTTACCATTAACTTACCCATATCGTTTTCAAAAGGCTCCCATCCTTCTGGTGTCTCTACTGTCATTTCTTCCCAGTAGTCAGCCGCTGCATGTGGTGCGCCAAAAGTGTATTTCTTTCTTTTCTCCGCTCCAAGCACTCCGTAATTGCAATAGATTTTAATTTTCATGATATTTTCCTCCTGATCTGTACCTATGCGAATATCTCGAGAAATTCGTTTACATCTTCAATGGTTCCGCATTCTACCTTTTCACTGCATGGATTGTCACTTCTGTAAAAAGTACCGTCTTCATCCGTCCAGAATGTAAAGCTGCTATCGCTGTAAACAGCAAATGCCTTTGATGT
>ERZ1034897.441-NODE-441-length-21040-cov-19.197808_pt1 | contig 21040 bp, 19 predicted proteins | sample MGYA00520629_ERZ1034897 | MGnify/ENA primary metagenome ERZ1034897 (study PRJEB33766, sample SAMN09781789) | gut metagenome | biome: gut microbiome | host: Homo sapiens | place: Madagascar | study: EMG produced TPA metagenomics assembly of the PRJNA485056 data... | reverse complement strand
TTTTTAATTTTGTGTATGCATCTAAGTCTAAATCTTGAATCGCATGTTTATAGGCATTTTCAAAGGCAATGCGTGTTTGAGCTGAGGATGCCGTTTGTTTAGACATTGTGTAAGAGATGGGAATCTTATAGTAATAATTTTGTACAATAGATAAACAGAAACTATCAATTGTTGAAATGCTAGCCGTTTCAAGGAGTGCCATTTGTTGCAGAATATAGTCGGTTTTTGGTTGTGCCTTTAATTTCGAAAGTAAACGAGCTTTCATTTCAGCCGCAGCATCCTTTGTGAAGGTCATGGCTAAAATGGAATCAATTGAAATATGGTCTTTTAACACCAATTGACATAATCGTTCAACTAAAACGGCAGTTTTACCACTTCCTGCACTTGCAGAAACAACAACGTTCGTATTTCGAATGTCTATAGCCTCTTTTTGGGGAATTGAAAAATCCATATTATTCTTCCTCCTTTTCTACACGAAGTTTTGGTTCAACTTCATTCGCTGAATTTCTACAAATGGATCTATATGCACAATATTTACATGCATCTTTTACATGATTTGGAAGGGCTTGGCCACTAGAAATATCTTCTAATAGACTATCAATAACTTGGCTCCATTCGGATTTGATCGTTTCTAAAGCTGGATTTGTCTTTTTTACAGGCATATATTGTTTAATGTCATCACAATAAATACTTGCATCACTAAAATGCCAGCCTTTGAGTTTGCGATTTTTTGTGAATGTCTCCAACATGTCGGATTCATTTATGACATTTAATTCAGGAACCTTTTTACGATAATTTAATTTACCATAGGTAAGAGTTTCTGGTGAGGTTCTTAGGGCAATGTAAAAACATCCAACTGGAATTAAATTCGATTCTTTTTTATAAGCCAAAGTATATGTAGCTAACTGTAGGGCAAGACCAGATTCAAATTCATTTAGATTAATGTCTTTGTCACTTGATTTATAGTCAAAGATACAAAAGGACGTATTTGAACTATCAATACGGTCAATATATCCATATAAATCGATCGTATATTCATTCCATGGATATGAATAAGAAAACTTATGTTCTTGTTTATCAATATTCATGTGCCAATTGGTTTCAAAACTATGAAGTTGTTCAAAAATTAAAACAAGTTTGTCTGTGATTTCTTCAATTTGCGAATTAAACCAGGTGACTTGCTGCAAAAGTACTTTTTTTGCGAACGCAAATTCTTTTCTTACATATTGATAGATCTCTTCTTTGGATAAAGACGTATAATCTTGTTTATCTTTAGAAATCATTTCTAAAACGTGGTGTAAAATGCTTCCACGAATACGAATATCGGTAATATCTTCCTTCTCTTTTAAGTACAAGCCGTATTTTAAGGCATGAGAAAAAGGACATCTTGCATAGGATTCGAGTCTTGAAATAGAACCTTTAAAGTGATTGTCTTTAAAGAATATAGCTTTTGCGCTTGTTTCATTTAAATCAATGCTTGGGGTAGTCCAATTAAAAGAATCTGGGGTAGTGATAAACTTTGGTTTTGTTTGTATCCAGTTTTCGATTTCTGAACTAGATTCATAATTCTTTCCTTGATAATCGCTTTGTGGATATAGAATGTATAGTGTTTCACATAAGGATAAACAATCAAATATTTGCGTCTGTTGATTCTGAATACGTGTTTCAAGGTTAGGTAAATTTGTGCTTTTTACATAAGCTTCATCAAATATGCCTGAATGTAGTTTTAAACTAGGAAATGCATTGGCATTTGTTCCTGTTAAAAAGACAATGGGCCTTAATGATGTGATGTCTTGTCTTGATCCAATTAATACACCTTCAATTGTATTGGCCTTTTGATTGGCAGAAAGATTTTGGATTTGATGAATCAAGATATCTAAATCATCCGCATTATGTATGTGTGTATGTACATCTTGAATGAGTGACATTACATCGTTAAAGGCGTTCAAATCTTCTTTTGAAACATGTTCATGTAGATTTTGGATATGTTTTGCGATTTCAATAAAGTCTAACGCATGAAATAAAAATGCATGATTATGTATCCATTCCAATGTTTGTTGCTCTAATCTTTGGTAGGATTCAAATTGATAAGAATTAATGATTTCATTTTCTTCGTAAGAAATAATACTTAAGTGCGGTTCAAACTTAAAAAATTTTTCCGGGAATAACGTGTAGTATTGTATTAGATAGTTGTCATGTGGATATAAAGTTTGAATGAGGTTTATAAAACTCTTAAGATCCATGTCTTTTATCCATGTTAAGTAACTGATCCATTCATTATAAATAGATGTAATATGTGTTTCTTGTATAGTTGTGAATGGAATCTTATGAGCTGTAAGAATTTGTGTTAGAACACTTTCATCACTCGCATTATTTAAGGCAATGAAAATATCATCCGCTAAATAATCGTTTTCGATAATAAGATTGGCAAGTACTTCCATTTGTTTTCTGGCATTGGCAACACTATAATAATGGGTTTGACATAATTGGTTTTCACCAAGCCATTTTGCCCCATGATCCATTAATACTTGAATCCAATAGTTGTCTAATTGTGAATATTCTTTTTTAAGAATATAAACATTTTCTAAATTTGGTAAACTTGAAAGAACATCTTGAGTTTGGTCTTCCTTAAGTTCAATGGGATAAAGCAGATTTAAGATTTCATTTAAATCCTTTTCTTTTTGGGTTGAACAAGGAAAATTATGGATTTGATAGGTCTTGGCCATTTTAATAAAGTCTAGGCAGGCACCTAAAAAATCATAGTCTTCTTTACTGGAGTAGAAGGCATTTGAAAGGGATGTGTTCTTTAAAGCTTCTTTGTATAAATAAAGAATTTCAATATCGGATTTTGTTTGTCCATGATAAAAAGAAGATAGCCAGCTTGATAAAGTTAAAACTTGTATGCCAAGGCAATCTTTTTTTTGTTTTAAAATCTCTTTGTATAAAGATAAATGTAGGGTAGCCGGAGCTAATATTGTACTGTTGTCTGGAATTTGTATCATAAAATTATCACCTAGATTATTATACCATCATTATTATTAACTCGAGAGTTAATAACTTTGGAGTTAATGAAAAAAAGTGGATCAAGCGATCCACTTTGTGTTGTATTATAGATTTTCTGTAATGTGTCTTGCGACATATACACCAGATGCACTGGCATGACTTAATGAGTGTGTTACACCTGAACAGTCTCCGATAACGAATAGTCCTTTGTGTTTTGTTTCTAAGTTTTTGTCTACTTTTACTTGCATGTTGTAGAACTTAACTTCAACACCATATAGTAATGTATCATCACTAGCTGTTGATGGACATACTTTATCAAGGGCATAAATCATTTCGATAATGTCATCTAATTGACGCTTAGGAATAACTAGAGATAAGTCTCCTGGTGTAGCTTTCAATGTAGGAGTTACGAATCCTTGTGCAATACGACTTGGAGTTGAGCGTTGTCCACGAATCAAATCACCAAAGCGTTGTACGATAACACCACCACCAAGCATATTGGATAGGCGGGCAATACTTTCACCATATTGGTTACTTTGTGAGAATGGTTCTGTAAAGTGGTTTGATACTAATAGGGCAAAGTTTGTGTTATTTGTGAAACGAGCTGGATCTTCATAACTGTGACCATTTACAGTGATGATTCCGTTTGTGTTTTCGTTTACGACAACACCTCTAGGATTCATACAGAATGTACGAACGCGATCTTGGTATTTCTTTGAACGATATACAATTTTAGATTCATATAATGAGTCTGTTAATTCTGAGAATGTATCGGCATTTAGTTCAACACGAACACCAATGTCTACACGATCACTTTTTGTTTCAATACCTAGATTTGAACATACAGATTCCATCCATTTACTTCCAGAACGACCTGTAGAAATGATACATTGTGTAGATGTATATGTTTCATTTCCACAAACAACTTCATATCCATCTTCAATTTTATTGACCATATCAATGTGTTTAAAGAAATGAAAATCGGCTTTGTCTTTTAAATCATTGTATAAGTTTTCAAGTACAACATAATTAATATCTGTTCCTAAGTGACGAACTTTTGCCTTTAATAAGTGAAGATCATTTTGAAGACATTTTTTAGCGATAGCTGCATCTGAGTTTGCGTATAAACGCGTTTTTTCTCCACCCATCTTGCAGTTGATTTCATCCACATATTCCATTAAATCGATAGCTTCTTGTTCACCTACATATTCGTATAGGTTTCCACCAAATTCATTTGTGATATTGTATTTTCCATCACTGAAGGCACCGGCTCCACCAAAACCGTTCATGATGGCACATGATTTACAGTGGATACATGATTTGATTTTCTTTCCATCAATTGGACATTTTCTTTTGTTTAATGGTGCTCCTGCTTCAAAAACACCAATTCTTAATTCAGGTTTACTCTTTAATAATTCGTAGGCTGAGAAAATTCCTCCAGGCCCAGCACCAATAATAATGATATCGTATTGCATTTTATTTTCCTCCTGTTTGAAGGCTATAGTCTACTGTTTTCGGTAGTAGGTATGAACGTTCAACCATATCATGAACTTATATAACCCGGACTATTATACGGATAAAGTTTATTTTATGCAAGTAAATAATTTTAAAATGATACATAAAAAAATGCTATAATCATGTAGGCTAGTAGAGGTGTGCATATGAGTAAGAATAGAATACATGATTTAATAATGATTATACTTGGAAACTTTGTGGTCGCATGTTCGGTTTCCTTTTTTATACTTCCTAATAATATATTAACGGGAGGCGTTGCCGGTGTAGCAGTCGCATTACATCCAATCCTTCCAGTTGATACCGTCTTAATGATTGATGCTTTGACAATTGGTCTATTTATATTGGGAGCTCTTTTATTAGGAAAGCAGTTTGCGATGAAATCTGTGATTTCTACAATTGTATATCCGGTTTTCGTAACAGGCTTATCTAAAGTTGCTACTATGTTTCCTAAAGATACATTTGTGATGCCACCTTATGTAGCTACAATCTATGCCGGAGTGATTGTAGGTATTGGCTTAGGATTGGTGTTTAGAGTCAATTCAAGTACGGGTGGTATGGATATATTAGCTTTGATCTTACATAAATATTTTAAGATTCCTGAAGGAACAAGTGTAATGATTGTTGATGGTTTAACTGTATTATTAGGTGTTGTAACACACGGATTGACACCAGCTTTGATTGGTATTATGTCTGTATTTGTTTGTGGTGTGGCCATTGATAAAACGGTCATGCTTGGCATGCAATCCGCAAAAAATGTTATGATTATATCAACAGAATGGAAACAGATTCGTCGTATTCTATTGGAAACAGTGGATCGTGGTGTAACGATCCTAGATGGAAGTGGTGGATATACACAAGCACCTAAACCTGTGTTGATGTGTGTTATTAAACAGAAACAATATCCATTATTAGAATCAAGCGTCTTAGAAATTGATCCAAAAGCTTTTATTATTGTGAATGATGTACATCAGGTACATGGTGCTGGTTTTACATCGAAACATGTGGTGGAGACAAATGAAACAACATATTAAGGAAATTATTGTCGTTGAAGGAAAAAATGACACAAATACGTTGCAGTCTTTTTTTGATTGTGACACGATAGAAACAGGTGGGGATCAGGTCAATGAAAAAACGATTGAGCGTGTAAGACAAGCTCAAAAGACTAGAGGAGTCATTATCTTTACGGATCCTGATACGCCAGGAGAACATATTCGTAGATTGATTGGTGGTAGTGTGCCAGGATGTAAACATGCGTTTATTAATAAGGAAAAGGCAAAGACACCAAAAAAAGTAGGCGTAGAGCATGCGAATAGAGAAGATTTATGGGATGCCTTATGTAATTATGTAACGTTTGAGAATAAAGAAGAAGTATTAAGTTGGCAAGACTTTATTGATTTGGGTTTAGTTGGAAACAAAGCTTTACGTTTTCAAGTGTGTGAGTCTTTTCATATTGGTCCTTGTAATGCAAAAACATGTTTTAAGCGTTTAAACCAGATGAAGATGACAAGAAAAGAGATAGAAGAAAGGATTTTTTCATGAAACAGGCGATTGCGACAGTAAAAAAGACAAAAGAAATTCAAGAAAAATATAAGGTTTTCACAAAGAAAAGTTTTGGACAAAACTTTATTATTGAACCTGGGGTTGTTGAAAAAATTGCGAATGCAGCGATTCAATCAAGAGATGAATTGGTTTTTGAGATTGGTCCTGGAATTGGGGCATTAACTCAATTTTTATGTGAAAAAAGTGATCAGGTTGTGGCTTTTGAAATTGATGAAAGATTACCGGTTGTATTAGAAAATGAGATTGGTTTTGATCATCTTCAGATTGTGTTGGAAGATATTCTAAAGGTGGATATTGATGAAAAGATTCGTGAATTTAGAAAGCCTGGGCAAAAGGTTGTATTTGCGTCCAATCTTCCTTACTACATCACAACACCAATTTTGTTTAAGCTGTTTGAGGCAAATGAAGAAATTGAAAGAATTACGGTTATGATGCAAAAAGAAGTGGGAGAGCGTTTCTTGGCACATGAAAATGATAAGGAATATAATGCGTTAAGTGTAATTACGCAATATCGTTGTGATGTAAAAAAAGTAATGGATGTATCTCGTAGAGTATTTTGGCCAAGTCCTAATGTGGATTCAATGGTTATTCAATTCTCTTTTCATCATAAGTATCATTTAGAAGATGAAAAAAACTTCTTTGATTTAGTGAAGGCTTGTTTTACGCAAAGAAGAAAAACAATTTATAATAATTTTCAAAATTTTGTGAAAGATAAGACTTTGGCAAAACAACTGTTAGAACAAGTAAATATGGATCCAAGTACACGTGCACAACAATGTACATTGGAGGATTTTATTCGATTATATGAGGTGACTTATGCAGGTACAGGCAAGGGCAAAAATTAATTTAGCATTAGATGTCGTAGAAAGAATGGACAATGGATATCATTCTTTAGATATGATCATGGCACCTATTTCAATTTATGATGAGATTGAGATTGAAAAAAGCGATTGTGACATGGTTGAATGTGAAGGTATGAAATTACCTGAGAATAATACAGTTTCAAAGATGATTCAGGTATTAAAGGATACATATCATTTAGATTCTAGTTTTAAAGTATCAATCAAGAAGCATATTCCGGCTCAGGCAGGTCTTGGTGGCGGAAGTGCTGATGCAGCGGCTGTGTGTAAAGCTATTTTAAAAATGGAAGGTATTGAAGAAACAGAAGAAAACTTATATGAAATCACAAAACAGGTAGGGGCAGATGTTCCTTTCTGTATTCATGATAAGTGGGCAAGGGTAAAAGGGATTGGCGAAAAGATTACGCCAATTGAGAGTGATTGGAAATTTGATGTTGTGGTTGTAAAACCGGATTTTGGAATTTCTACTGCGAATGCGTTCTCTAAATGGAAAGAGTCTCGTCCTTTTCATCCGGATGTGGATTTAGTAGAGTCGAGTATTCGAGAAGAGAATATGGATCTTTTGTATCAGACTATGGCTAATGCATTAGAGCCTATCGCTTTTGAAATTGAGCCTGAATTGAATCAGGTAAAAATGGATATGGAAGATGCTGGTTTGGTTCGTATATTGATGTCAGGATCAGGTTCGAGTATGTTAGGCTTTAGTGTGGATGAAGACGTGATTTTAAATGCATATGAACAGTTAAAAGAAAAGTATGATTTTGTCAAAATCATACATGTAGGTGGCTAATATGGCGGCTTCAGTAATTTCTTATTTCGTTTTCTTTGCGTGTTTTGGTTTAAGCTTTTATGCGATTTCAAGTATTCAGTTTGAAAAAATATGTAGTGTAAAAAATCCTAAGAAAGTGCAGATATTAATGTTTCTATTATCGCTTTGTCTTGCGTATGTATCAAGCCAGGCAATTCTACAATTAACAATCTATAATGGCTTTGCTTGATAAGTGGATTGCCCTGGATATTGGGGCGTATCTTGCACGATTTTATGATTTTTCTACACAGAAAGAAATAGTTTTGAAAACGATAATCGCACAAAAGGGATCTGAAGTTCTTGGTGTATCCGATCAGGCAATTGCTTATTTATATAAGGATCTAGATACGATTCAAATTCAGTATCCAATTTCTCATGGTCAAATTCTTCATTCGATTGAGCCTTTGATTCATGAAGGACTTGATAAGCTTCATGCTTTTGATGGTTTATTAAGACCTAGCGTACTTGTCAGTGTTCCAAGTGAATTGTCACAAAGACAACGTGAGCTTTGGCAGCAGGCATTTTTAAATTGTGGAGTACGTAAGGTTGAATTTATTTCAAATTTAGAAGTTTTACAAGAAGAAAATCCTTGTTTTTTAGTTCATAGTGGGCATTCGTATACGGAAATTCATATATGTGCTTATGATAAGGTGCTTGTATCTAAAACGATTTATTATGCTGGAGCACAAGTAGACGAACAGATTCAAAGGATCGTTTATATGAAGACGGGTTATTTTATCACAAAAGTGGATGCGGCACATTTAAAGGAAATGGCAAGTGATGCATTTTGGCAGCAGAAAAATACTTTGTTGATGTGTTATGGTTTTGATTCAAGGCAAAACCTACATCCAATTCAGATTGAATCAAGTATAGTATGGCCTGCCATTGAAATGGTTTCATCGCAGATTTCTTTGTGGGTTAAGCATTGTTTTGATACTCTTCCAGCTTCTTTACAGGAATATTTTTTAATGCATGGAATTGAATTGAGTGGGGGCATGGCAGATTGTTTTGGTCCTTCACAATTTATTTCTCAGAATATTTCGTGTCCAGTTCTTTGTACAAAACGTGGACAATACGATATGATAGATGCATTAAAGGGGGTAAAGTCAGCGTGATTGATTATAGAATGATTTTATTACCATTTTTAATTTCTTTGATTTTAACACCTGTTGTGAAACAATATTCGATATATTGTGGTGCTTATGCGAAGGAAAATAAGCGTACAGTTCATCATGGAAAAATTTCACGTATTGGTGGTGTTGCCATTTATTTATCTTTTATTATCACAATGGCTATATTTGTGAAGGCAGATTTACAAATTAAGGGATTGGTAATTGGAAGCAGTATCATGTTTTTTACAGGGCTGATTGATGATTTGATTGATATAAAGCCACTGGTAAAATTGACTTTAGAAGTCATTGCGGCTTTAGTATTAATTTATTTTGGGATTTCTGTAGATATTATTCGTTTACCTTTGGGTATACAAATTGATACGGGTATTATTTCATTTGTTTTTACAATTATTTGGGTGGCAGGTATTACCAATGCAGTCAATTTAATTGATGGATTGGATGGCTTGGCTGGTGGCATGAGTGTTATTGTACTTGTTGTCATTGGTTCTATCGCAATTATTGAAAGACGTTTAGATTTGTTGAGTATAGCTTTTATTCTTGCGTCGGGAACATTTGGCTTTTTAGCCTATAATGCCCATCCTGCTAGTATTTTTATGGGAGATTGTGGATCTTTATTTTTGGGATTTATGATTTCAGCCATATCCTTGCTTGGGTTTAAATCAAGTACCATTTTAACTTTGGCATTGCCAATTTTATTGTTGATGTTGCCAATTATTGATACGCTTTCTGCAATTTTAAGACGTACTTTAAAGGGTATGAAATTTATGGAAGCGGATAAGAGTCATATTCATCATTTGTTGATGCGTCAATTTGGCCATCGAAATACGGTGATCATTATGTGTGGTTTAACGTCACTGTTTGGTCTGAGTGCATTTGCGTATATGATCAATCGAAATATTGGGTTCTTTGTCATGGTAGCTATTTTGTTAGCAGTGGAAATATTTATTGAAAAATCGGCTATGATTAGTGAAAAATTCCATCCTTTGATTGGGTTGTGGCATCGTATTCAAAGAAAATCTAGAAAAATTTTTAAAAAAGTAGGCTGAAATGCCTACTTTTAATATTATTTTCACATTGGCTTGTTAGAATAGGGTTTATGGAACCGAATGAATGGCAAAAAAAGAAAAATAATAAAACAACAGAATATACGCAAAGGATCACATCACAAGCTAGAATTGCGGAGGAAAAACTTTTATCAGGGTTAAATGAAAGTGAGGTTTATGATTATATGCTTTCTAAACTGAACTTTTGTCAGAGGAAACAAATGTATTCGAGTCTAGAGGCAAAAGTATATGTAAAGGTAGGAGATATTTGTTTTACAGATTTTGGTTTAGCTTATTTAAGTGAGGTTGGTTATCAACACTTTGGCTTAGTTCTGGCAATGAAGCATGGGAAAATTTTTGTAGTACCTATGAGTGGGAATAGTAGTGCATATCATAAGGCATACGATCCAATCTTGCGTGCAGGGAAACGTCATTTAATGCGTTTACCGGAAATTGAGGGGTTGAATAAATCGAGCGTATTGTTTTTGAATGATGCAAAATGGATCAATTCAGCTCGTGTGATCGATGTTAAGGCGCATATTGATCCAAATTCATATTTGTTTGATAAAATAAAGAAATGCGTTTTACAAATGATGCTATAATAGGCGTATGTCAAAATGTGTAGTGGCTTGTTCAGGTGGACCTGACAGTATGGCTTTATTAGATCAATTGAATAAACAAGGCAAAGACATTGTTGTTGCGCATGTGAATTATAAACATCGAGATACAGCAGACAGGGATGAGAATATAGTAAAAGATTATTGTGAAAAGTATGATATTCCTGTTCGTGTTTGTTATCCGGTACATGAGAAAGGAAATTTTCAGGCATGGGCAAGAGATGTTCGTTATGCTTTTTTTGAAGAAGTGGCGGATGCGTTTGATGCAAAAATATTATATGTAGCTCATCAGATGGATGATGTGATTGAAACATATTTGTTTCAAAAGAATAGAAATATGATTTGTGACTGGTATGGATTAAAAGAAAAGAGTATACGACATGGGTATCAAATTATTCGTCCCTTATTGAATTTCACAAAGAGTGAATTGCAACAATATTGTAATGAGAATGGTGTATCTTTTGGGATTGATGAGTCAAATTTAACCAATCATTATACGCGTAATGTAATTCGTCATACACAAATTGAAAAGATGAGTCGAGACGAAAAGGAAGCGTGGATATTAAAAATTCAAAATGAGAATGAAGTATGGCAAATAAAAAGAAAAGCCATAGAAGAATTTTTTAAGGATTGGAACAAGGATGTAGATTCCTTGTTGGATCAAGAAGATGCTTGGCTTTATTTAGATACTTTCTTATTTCATTCTTTGCATCATCATTTCTCAAAAAAATATATGGAAGAATTATGCGTTCAATTAAAAAGGAATGTGTTAATTGAAATAGAGAATTTTTTATTGGAAAGACATGGGGGTAAGTTGTATTTTATGCCTAGGCCTAAAGATGTGTATTATAAATTGGATGAATTAGAATTCAAGGATTATGCGGATTTTGTAATTAAAAATGAGGGCAAGACGATTGAAATGTTTAGTGTAGATGCAACTGACTTTCCTTTGGTTATACGTCGTGTTAGAGCAAATGACACAATTCAAATGCGATTTGGAAATAAGAATATACATCGATTTTTTGTGGATCGAAAAATCAGTAAGATATATAGAAAATATTGGTTGGTTGTGGAAAATAATGTGGGCAATGTGATTTTTGTACCAGGACTTGGTTGTGATGTAGGGCATTATTCACAAAATCAACAGTTCTATTTTAAAATAAATGGTCTTGATTAAATGTTTATGTTACAATGTGTAAGTAACTTAAGGAGAAAAAACACCATATGATAGCTCAAGATATTGAAAAAGTTTTATTAAGTGAAGAAGAAATCGAAAACCGTTGTGTAGAACTAGCACATCAAATAGAAGAAGATTATAAAGAATCTGGAGAAACTCCAATCGTAGTTGGACTGTTAAAGGGAAGCGTTCCTTTTATGGCTGAATTGATCAAGCGTTTTGAATTTCCATGTGAAATTGATTTTATGTCCGTTAGTTCATACGATGGAACAGAATCTATTGGAGATGTTCGTATTTTAAAGGATATGGACTTATCTTGTAAAAACCGTTCTATTTTGGTTGTAGAAGATATTATTGATACAGGTAGAACTTTGGTTGAAGTAAAAAAGATGTTTAAAAATAAAGGTTGTCTAGATGTTCGTTGTGTAACATTATTAGACAAACCAAGCCGTCGTGTTTGTGAAATTGAGGCGGATTATGTTGGTTTTGAAGTGCCAAATGAATTTGTGGTTGGATACGGATTGGATTACAACCAAAAGTATCGTAACCTACCATTTATTGGTGTTTTAAAGCCGGAAATTTATCAGTAGGAGGAAGATTATGAAGAAGTGGTTAAATTATTTACCGACCATCTTCATTTTATCAATTGTATTATCATTGGTTTTTTATAGTTCACAGGGCAGTACTGTACAAATGAATTATACACAATTTGAGAAAATTGTAGATGAAGTTGACTTTAAGAAGAGTTCTATGACAATTAGTTCCACTGTTATTCAGTTGGAAGGTACTTATGAGCAGAACTCAAAGACAGTTGGATACAAGGTTATTGTTCCAAGAACAGAAAAGAATATTGAGAAGTTGGAAAAGGATTTGCAACGTAATGGTGGAAAGCTAACAGTAGAAGATCCAAACCAAGGAAGTGTATGGATTTCTATTCTTTCTCAAATCATTCCATTCTTGATTATTGCGGTATTCTTCTACTTCATGTTTTCTAAAATGGGCGGTGGAGGCAATAATAAAGCCTTTGAATTCGCGAAATCGAAAGCTCGTGTTGAATCGAATGTAAAAGTTCGTTTTAAAGATGTTGCGGGTTGTGAAGAAGAAAAAGAAGAAGTAAAAGAAATTATCGATTACTTGCGTTCGCCAAAGAAATTTACAGATATGGGAGCACATATTCCTAAGGGAATCTTGATGGTTGGTCCTCCAGGAACTGGTAAGACTTTATTGGCAAAAGCTGTAGCTGGAGAAGCCAATGTTCCATTCTTCTCGATTTCAGGTTCTGACTTCGTTGAAATGTTTGTCGGAACAGGTGCGAGTCGTGTTCGTGACATGTTTAAAACAGCACAAAAGAGTGCGCCATGTATCATTTTTATTGATGAAATCGATGCCGTTGGACGTCAGCGTGGAGCTGGTATGGGTGGCGGAAACGATGAACGTGAACAAACATTGAACCAATTATTGGTTGAAATGGATGGTATGACAGATAATGCTGGAATCGTTGTGATTGCGGCTACAAACCGTCCAGACGTATTAGACCCTGCTTTACTTCGTAGTGGTCGTTTCGATCGTCGTGTTACGGTTAGCTTGCCAGATATTAAGGGGCGTGAAGCTATTTTACAGGTACATGCTCGTAACAAGAAATTGGCGAGTGATGTTTCACTTGCAAACTTGGCAAAACGTACGCCTGGATTCTCTGGTGCAGATTTAGCTAACGTATTGAATGAAGGTGCTATTTTAGCGGTTCGTAAAAATGAGTCTAAGGTTACAATGACGGATTTAGATGAAGCTATTGACCGTGTTATGATGGGACCTGCGAAAAAGAGCAAAAAATATACAGAAAAAGATAAAATTCTTGTGGCTTACCATGAAGCGGGACATGCCGTTATTGGTTTAAAACTTGAAGATGCAGATATGGTTCAGAAAGTTACAATTATTCCTCGTGGAGATGCGGGTGGATATAACTTGATGACACCTCGTGAAGAGAAATACTTCCATAGAAAATCTGAATTTATTGCGCAGATCACTGGTTTACTTGGTGGTCGTACAGCTGAAGAGATCCAATTTGGTGAAATCAGTGCGGGTGCTGTAAATGATATTGAAAAATTAACAGAAATTGCCAAAAATATGGTTCGTGTATATGGTATGTCTAGTTTAGGTCCTATCCAATATGCGGATCCTCAAGGAAATGTCTTCTTAGGAAGAGATTATACAAAGGGTAGTGATTATTCTGCAGGTGTAGCAGCTGAAATTGATAAAGAGGTTCGTGCAATTGTGGATGAGTGTCATGAAAATTGTCGTAAGATTTTAACGGAAAACAAAGATTTGTTGGATTTGATTGCGAATAATTTATATGAACATGAAACATTAACAAATGAAGAAATCACGAACTTAATGAATTATGGGCAGTTAACAGATCCTAATGTTGAAACAAATGAAGAAGAGGAAAAACCAGAACAAGAAGAAGTTCAAGTTCCAGAGATTCCAGAAACTTCAACTGGTGTAGATCAAAAGGATTTGGATGATGCGTTCAATGAATTAACTAAGAAAAAAGATTAATTACACATAAAAGCCATCGATTGATGGCTTTTAGTTTGGCTTGAAATGGATACAAGAATTCAGTAGAATGGTGCTTGTGAATTCTATTGTGGAGGATAATTATGAAAGATCAACTATTAAAAGCTCTTGTTTTAAATGAGCATGTTCGTTTATATATTGTGCGTACAACTGACTTAGTACAGGAAGCGCAGGATCGTTTTGATTTACATCCATGTGCTTGTGCAGCTTTAGGAAGAACTTTATCTGTGGCAAGTATGATGGGTGCTATGTTGAAATCAGAAGAAGAAATGTTGTCAATCACAATCAACGGACATGGTCCAATTGGTTCGATTGTGGTAGATGCATATGCGAATGGAAATGTTCGTGGGTTTGTTTCAAATCCCCATGTAGAGGATGTTTTGATTCGCCCAGGAAAATTAAATGTAGGAGCTGTTGTCGGTACAGATGGAACTTTAACAGTTACTAAAGATTTAAGTATGGAAGAAAACTTTTCTGGTTCGGTTGAGTTGCAGAGTGGTGAAATTGGGGATGATTTTGCCTATTACTTCACTTTGTCTGAACAAACACCAACAGCTGTATCATGTGGAGTTTTAATAGGAACAGATGGTCGTGTTGCCAGTGCAGGTGCTATGATTCTACAAATGCTTCCAGATGCGACAGAAACAGACATTTCTATTTGTGAACACGTACTTGAAGGATTGAAACCAATGAGTACTTTAATTCAAGAATATGACGATTCAAGTTTAGAAGATTTGGCAAATGACATGTTTGAAGATGCCAAGATTTTAACAACACAACCAGTGGCTTATGATTGTCCTTGTTCAAAAGTACGTATGGCTAGAGCTTTGGGAACCATTAAAAAATCAGATGTTTTAGAGATGGCAGATAAAGAGCATGGTTGTGATATCACATGTAACTTCTGTAATGAAACATATCATTTCACAGAAGAAGAATTAAGAGCGATTGCGAGTAAGATGCATGATTAAGATTGGAAATGTTGAAATTGAAAATCCTGTAGTCATTGCGCCGATGGCAGGTATTAGTAATATCGCATTTCGAAGAATTGCGAAACGTTTTGGTGCTGGTTTAGTTTGTAATGAAATGGTAAGTGACAAGGCATTGTACTATGATTCATTAAAGACGAAACAAATGTGTGCCATTGATGAAAATGAGCATCCAGTATCTTTTCAGTTGTTTGGACATGATATTGATACGGTTGTGTATGCAGCTAAATATTTGGATACACAAACAGATTGTGACATTATTGATTTTAATATGGGATGTCCTGTAAATAAGGTAATCAAAGCTCAGGCAGGAAGTTTTTTGATGAAGGATATTGACTATGCCAAAGAACTTGTATCCAATATTGTTCAAAATGTAAGTAAGCCAGTAACCGTTAAGATGCGTTTAGGTTTTGATACGTATCATATCAATTGTGTTGAAATGGCGAAGGCTATGGAGAGTGTAGGTGTTAGTGCTGTAGCTGTACATGGACGTACACGTAATCAAATGTATGAAGGAAAAGCTGACTGGTCTTATATTAAACAAGTAAAAGATGCTGTGTCGATTCCGGTTATCGGAAATGGGGATGTTCGCAGTGTAGAAGATTTTCATCGTATGATGAATGAAACAGGGTGCGATGCCGTTATGTTAGGTCGTGGAATTGTTGGAAATCCATTTTTGATTCAAGAGTGCGTGGATTCGATTACAGGACAGAAACATGAATTTTCAATGGAAGATCGCATTGAGATTTGTATGGATCATGCCAGAGGTTTAGTAAATACGAAGGGTGAAAAGGTAGCTATTCGTGAAATGCGAGGCTTGGCTAGTTGGTATTTAAAGGGGCTTCCAAGTTCAAGAATCTTTAAGAATGAGATGTCACAAATGAATACATTGGAAGATTTAGAGAATATATTACATCAATTTATGGAGGTGCAGCGTTAGTTGCATCTTTTTTGTATATTGGTAAGCGTTTTCAAAATCTAAAAAATCTGCTTTAAGTTTCTTGCGTTCCGGTATAAAATATATGTACGGAGGTTATATCGTTATGGATCAAAGAAAGACAAAAGCCTTTTTTGAAGGGCGTGACATACATGCTTATAATATTTTTGGTGCACATCTAGAAGCTAATGGGGTTCGCTTTAGAGTGTATGCTCCAAACGCAAAGAATATTTCAGTTATTGGTACATTTAATAATTGGGATGATCAAGCGAGTAAAATGAAAAAAGATAAACGTGGGATTTGGGAATGTTTTGTAGAAGGTGCAAAGGATAAGGATTCGTATAAATATCGTGTGTGGCAGGCAAATGGTGAATTGGTAGACAAAATGGATCCATATGCTTTTTATAGTGAATTAAGACCAAATACGGCAAGTATTGTATCAGATTTAAGTTATGATGGATGGACTGACAAAGAATGGCTGAATCAAAGAAATAAGGGTTTTGATTCTCCTGTGAATATTTATGAAATGCATGTTGGTTCGTGGAAAAAAGAGGATGAGAACGAAGAGTTTGTACAATATCATGAAATCGAAAAGGATCTAATTGAACACTGTAAGAAACATCACTTTACACATGTAGAAGTTATGCCGTTATGTGAATATCCATTTGATGGTTCTTGGGGATATCAATGTACGGGTTATTTTTCAAGTACATCTCGTTATGGAACAAATCATGAATTGATGCACTTTGTGAATGCTCTTCATGAAGCTGGAATCGGTGTGATCATGGACTTTGTTCCAGTGCACTTTGTGAAGGATAATTATGCATTAGGCATGTTTGATGGTACTCCTTTATATGAATATGCAAAACCAGAAGATGCCAACAGTGAATGGGGAACAGCTAACTTTGACTTATGGAAAGAAGAGGTTCGTTCATTCTTAATGTCTGCAGCTAATTTCTGGATAGACGTTTATCATGTAGATGGATTGAGAATGGATGCGATCAGTAATGCGATTTTCTGGCATGGAAATAAAAATAATGGAGTAAATGAAGGTGCATGTGATTTTATGAAGCGTATGAATCACTTGTTGAATGAAGAACATCAAGGAAAAATCATGTTGATTGCAGAAGACTCTAGTGATTTCCCTAATGTGACGAAACCTAGTTATGCAGGAGGCTTAGGATTTGACTACAAGTGGGATCTTGGATGGATGAACGATACATTGTCTTATTTAAAAAGAGATCCAATTTATCGCAAGTGGCATCACCACGATATTACATTCTCAATGGCTTATTTCTATTCTGAAAGATTCATCTTGCCATTTAGTCATGATGAAGTTGTACATGGTAAGGCAACCATTGTAGATAAGATGTGGGGAAGCTATGAAGATAAATTTGCCCAGGCAAGAGCTTTATATGTATATATGTTTGCACACCCTGGTAAAAAATTGAATTTTATGGGTAATGAAATTGGTCAATTGCGTGAGTGGGATGAACAAAAGAGTTGTGACTGGTTCTTATTGGATTATCCAATGCATGATGCGTTTAAACATCTATGTGAAGATTTAGGTAAGATCTACACAGAAAATGATGCATTCTTTGATCAGGATTATGATCCGAGTCGTTTCTGTTGGATTGATGCAGATAATGTTGGACAAAATACGTTCTCATTCATTCGTAGAGGGTCAAAGAAAGACTTTGTCATTATTATGAATTTCTCTACAAATCCATATGATCACCAACAATTTGGTGTTCCTTGTAAAGGTAAATATAGGGAAATCTTAAATACAGAGTGGGATAAATATAATGGAAATTTAAAAGACCATACGCCTCAAGAAGTACAAGCTATGCGTCTTACAAGACATAATCAACCATATATGATTGAAGTCAACGTACCTAGTTTTGGTGCTATGATTTATGAAGTTGAAAAGTGAGATTAATTTCTCACTTTTTTTGTGAATTTCTTCTTTTTTTTACGTATAAGAGAGTGTAGAAAAAAGGAGATTATAAAATGGAAGAATTAGATGTAGAATTTGAATTGTTTCGCAAAAGAGTGTACAACTTACAGGTCCGTGATTTTTATTTGCTTTTAATGAATCGAGGATGTGATATGGATACATTAAGGGTGTTGTTTTCAGATGTAGATGATAAGCTTTCTATGAAATTGGATGGTATGTTCTATTATGCACAATCAAATATGATTCAAGAAGTGTTAGAAAGAGTAATTAAACAAGAAAAGACAAATGCGAGAATGGATTGTTTTAAAAGACTGTATGAAAAGGGGATGGATGTGTTTGAGGTTTTAGAATTGCTTGGAATTTCACAAAATGATATAGAAATGATCAATGAAGCAGCCTATGTTTGGCAAGATATGCATTTGTGAAATAATTGATTTTTGAAAAGGGTGTATTGTGATGAAAAGTTTGTTATAATGTATGCGCAAAAAGGAGATAACTTAAATATTATGGAAAACAAGGAACTTGCATTGCACGCAAAAAATATTCGTAGAAATATAGTGAAAGAAGTGTATAGTGCCCAAAGTGGACACCCGGGTGGAAGTTTAGGTGCAACTGACATTTTGACAGAGTTATACTTTGAAGAAATGGATATTAATGAGGAAAACTTAAATACATTAAATCGTGATCGTTTTGTATTGAGTAAGGGACATGCAAGTCCGGCTTTATATGCAGTACTTGCTGAAAAAGGATTCCTTCTAGAAGAAGAATTGACTACTTTCAGAGCTATCAATTCACGTTTACAAGGACATCCTAATATGAATTATGTAGAAGGCGTAGATATGTCTACAGGTTCTTTAGGACAAGGTATTTCTTGTGCTGTAGGTATGGCGTTGGCAAATAAATTAGATAAAAATGATCATCGTATTTATACTGTACTTGGAGATGGCGAATGCCAAGAAGGACAAGTATGGGAAGCTACAATGTCAGCAGCTCACTATAAGTTAGATAACTTATGTATTATTGTTGACAACAACAACCTTCAAATTGATGGTCATGTAGATGAAGTTATGAGTGTTTATCCTTTGGATAAAAAATTCGAAGCTTTCAACTGTCACGTAATCAATGTAGATGGTCATGATTTTGATCAATTGCGTGCTGCACTAAAAGAGGCTCGTGAAACAAAAGGAATGCCAACTGTAATTGTTGCCAAGACAATTAAGGGGAAAGGTGTTTCATTTATGGAAGATCAACAAGGATGGCATGGAGTAGCACCAAATGAAGAACAATACCATGCTGCAATGAAAGAATTGGAGGCAGAATAATGGCAAAAGTAGCTACACGTGTCGCTTATGGTGATGCTTTAAAAGAATTAATGGTTGAAAATAAAAATGTCGTTGTATTAGATGCTGACTTAGCGGGTAGTACAAAGAGTGGAGAAGCTAAAAAGGTAGACCCTTCTCGTCACTTTGACATGGGAATTGCCGAAGGAAATATGATGAGTGTTGCGGCAGGTCTTGCGGCTAGTGGAAAGATTGCGTATGCATCTACTTTCGCAATGTTTGCGACTGGACGTGGATTCGAACAAATTCGTAACAGTATCGGATATCCACAATTAAACGTTAAAATCTGTGCATCTCATGCAGGAATTAGTGTTGGAGAAGATGGTGCAAGTCACCAATGTATTGAAGATGTTAGTTTAATGCGTGGTATTCCAGGTATGAAAGTTATCGTTCCATGTGACTATAATGAAGCTAAACAAGCATGTAAAGCTGTAGCTGAAATTGACGGGCCTTGCTACGTTCGTTTAGGTCGTAGTGGTGTTGAAAGCGTAAATGGCGATGACTATAAATTTGAACTAGGAAAAGGTGTTGTCCTTCAAAAAGGTGAAAAAGTAGCTTTAGTTGCGACTGGATTGATGGTTCAAGAAGCATTAGAGGCTGCTAAGAAAATGGAAACAGCTCCAACTGTAGTAAATATCCATACAATTAAACCAATTGATAAAGAATTGATCATTGAACTAGCAAAAACTCACGATACAATCGTGACTTGTGAAGAACACTCTATTATTGGTGGTTTAGGAAGTGCTGTGGCAGAAGTTTTAGCTGAAGCAGGAACAGCATGTAAACTTGTTCGTGTTGGTGTTCAAGATGTATTTGGTGAAAGTGGAAAACCAGCTGAATTATTCGCAAAATACAAAATTGATGCAGATGCGATTGTAGAAGCTGCTACAAAGTAGTATGGCACACTATTTCACAAATGATATTGTAAAAGATGCACCAGAAGAAATTACGATACATTTCCGTGATTTTACATATAAGTTAAATTCGAATGCTGGAGTTTTCAGTAAAGATAAATTGGATGAAGGTACGCGTATTCTTTTAGAAACGGTACTCGACAATGAATCTGAACCAGAAAGCACATTGGATCTAGGTTGTGGAATTGGTCCGATTGCCTTGATTTTAATGGAGTATTGGAAGCATACCGCAATGACAATGATTGATGTAAATCAAAGAGCTTGTCAGCTGGCAGATTCAAACATGAAAAAATATCGTCGTAAGGCAAAGATATTATGTCAGTCAGGTGTGAATGAAGGCCAGTATGCCTGTATTCTTTTGAATCCACCGATTCGTACGGGAAAGGCAATGATTTATTCATTGTTTGATCAGTGTTTAGAACATTTAAAGGAAGATGGTCATTTCTGGATTGTAATGCGCAAGCAGCATGGTGCACAAAGTGCAATCAATTATTTACAAGAAAAAGGCTATGAAGTAGAGAAAGTAGCTCGTGATAAGGGCTATTGGGTAATGAAGATTTCGGCGCAATAAATTTGGATGGGGTTAGGTGAATTTGCTCTCCAAGAATTTAAGGGG
>ERZ1034897.439-NODE-439-length-21046-cov-35.214092_pt1 | contig 21046 bp, 29 predicted proteins | sample MGYA00520629_ERZ1034897 | MGnify/ENA primary metagenome ERZ1034897 (study PRJEB33766, sample SAMN09781789) | gut metagenome | biome: gut microbiome | host: Homo sapiens | place: Madagascar | study: EMG produced TPA metagenomics assembly of the PRJNA485056 data... | reverse complement strand
TTTTTTTGCTTGCTTTTTAGTTTTTATTGTTATATAAAATTTTTAGAATCATTCTAATTTTGGAAAATAGATGACAAAACAAAAACGCTTGATTTTAGATATTATAAACAACGCTTGCGCTCATTATACGGCGGAACAAATTTTTGCTGAAGCAAAAATGATAATGCCGTCGATTGTGCGTGCTACTGTTTATAATAATCTCAACGCGCTTTTGAAAGAAAATCGGATTCGTAAAATTTGTTTGTCTGGTCAAGTTGACTGTTACGACAAAATTTTACCGGAGCATGATCATCTTGTTTGCGCCAAATGCGGAAGAATTTCGGATATTGTTGTTGCGGGTGTCAAAGAAGATATAGAACGCCAATTGAAAGGTAATCTGATTTCTTATAGCCTGAACATCAACTATATTTGTGATAATTGCAAAAATGTAAAAGGAACAAAAAATGACTAATAAATATCAAGGTACGCAAACTGAAAAGAATTTGCAAACCGCTTTTGCAGGTGAAAGCCAAGCCCGCAATAAGTATACTTATTTCGCCAGTGTTGCTAAAAAAGAAGGTTTTGAACAAATTTCGGCTTTGTTTACCAAAACAGCCGACAATGAAAAAGAACATGCTAAAATGTGGTTCAAAGAATTAGGCGGTTTGGGCAATACAGCCGCCAATTTAAAGCAAGCTGCAGAGGGTGAAAATTATGAATGGACCGATATGTATGAAGGTTTTGCTAAAACCGCAGATGCGGAAGGTTTTCATGATTTGGCCGAAAAATTCCGCGGTGTTGCTGCTATTGAAAAACATCACGAAGAAAGATACAGAGCTTTGCTGAAAAATGTTGAAACCAAACAGGTTTTTGCTAAATCCAGCGTGAAAGTTTGGGAATGCCGCAACTGCGGACATATTGTGGTTGGCACAGAAGCTCCGGCAGTTTGTCCGGTTTGCGCTCATCCGCAAAGTTATTTTGAAGTTAGGGAAGAAAACTACTAGTAGACTAGAAGGTATTTTTAAAAGCCTCAAGGATGGAACCTTGAGGCTTTTAGATTATTTTTCATTCCAAATATTTTGATAAATAGGCTGCCAACCAGAATTATGCGATGCCTTGGGAACAATGGTAACAAGCTCAGAATTTTGAACAAAATTTTCAACCAGCTGCGGCGGAATTATATCGTCATTTTCACCCACATAATGGTGCTGCGGTATTTGCAAAAATTGCTGTCGATAATTTTCTAAATTCATCGATTCTGCAAGCGGCAAAACATGGTGGTAAGCGGTCCAATTTGTATGGTCGAGATTGCCGCCGATAGTTATGATTTTTTTTACATTCAGTCCTTGTTTTGCCGAGGCGATTAAACCGGCAATTTGCGCTCCGCCGGAAAATCCGATTAAAATAACCTGTTTATCGCGGGCGATTTTTTGTACGGCCTCAAATTCTGAGTTTATAATTTCTGGCGCAAAACGAGCCGTCGTCCAATGGCGTTGGCTGCAAATGCCGTTCATAATAAATTGGCAGGGACGGGCTAAATAGATAATATTTGGGTTGGTATCTCCAAAAGCCAGTTCACGCATAAGAGTTCCGTGCGGTGTTGGGTCTGATGACGGGTATCCATGCGCGTTAAAGGCATAACCGTCACCCTCGATATATATTTTATAAACAGCATTTGGATTTTTGATTTTTTGCCATGATACAATAGTAAAGTTAGAAGTGTTTATTTCTTCATACTTAAATTCCGGCGGAATCTTTACGCTATGGCAGCCGCTTAATAAAAACAATAGGAGTATCAATATTCTTTTCATAAAAAGTAATATATAATGCTTAATGCAAAAAGAAAAGCTCTTTTATGCGACAAAAAAGATGACAAAAAACTTGCGTTTTGCAATAAAATATCCTATATATAATGTAGGATAAAAAGGTGAGTTAAAATGAATTTGAAAAATTGGGTAATGAGCACATTATTAGGTATTAGTCCAGTAAGTGCAACTAATGCCGAACCTATACGTACAGATAATAATACTGCCAAACCTAAAACTATGGCATTGAAAGATACTCTGCAAGAAAATCTGAAAGATACGGCAAAGACATTATCTGTTGACAGTGTCAGAACTAATTTGGCCTTTAACCATTTTCAAAAAGCCGAATATGATATGTTGTGTTTGATAGCTCACTGTGAAGGGGTGCGCCTGCGTTCATATTGGGATAATAAAGGCAAGGCTTGGACCATTGGCATTGGCAACTGCTATCGTCCCGATGGCAAAAAAGTAGGACCTGGAGACATTATTCATTCCAAAGAAGAGTTACTGGCCTATTTTAAATCGATTACGCATAAACATCTGTTTGAAAATATGAATAAATATTTGCCGCTGATGAAAATGAGCAAAGATGAGATAGCGGCGGTTGGTAGTTTTTTGTTTAATTGCGGACCTGGATTGCTGCGTAAAAAGGATAAAACGCCGTCTGATTTTTCTGAACAACTGAGTAAATATATTACCACTAAAGATAAAAAAGCTGCCGAATTTGTTAAAAGCTTTATGTTAGAACATGTAAAAGCAAAAGGTAAAACATTGGTGCCATTGGCAAAACGCCGTGATTTAGAAACCAGAATTTTGTTTGGTGAAATTGTTATGGATAATCAAGGTGAAATGAAATTGGAAAATTCAGTTAACTTTAGTAGAGTGCCGTTAGGCGGAATTTATAGTGCCGGAAAAATGTCTTTGCCGTCGGATTCTTTGGAACTTAAAAAAGTGTTAGATACTATGCCGGGGAGAAATTTGACGGATTCGATTAAGTATGAACTGAACAGAATGACACAAGCAAGACCGCGCAGAGGTAGCCGCGGCCGTTAAAAGGATATAATAATGCAATATAAAATGGATTTAAGCGAATTTTCGTTTAATAGAATAAAAGCCGGACGCAAAGTGGATATGCGTTTGTTTGATAAAAAGCGTCAGAGCTTGAAAATTGGCGATGTGATAGAATATGAAAATTTAAATAATCCGCATGAACATCTTTTGTGTCAGGTTTTGGGGACAGCTGTGTTTGATAATTTTGGCAATATGGTGGATTGTTTGACGCCGCAGCTGTTGGGTTATGACAACAAAGAAGAAGTTATTTTGCGCTTAAACCGCGCTTATTCGTTGGAGCAGCAAAAAGATTTTAATGTAATGGCGATTTTTATTCAAAATATTACATCGACACCGGTCCTTACGCGTGAAGCTTATTTTGAACGCTGAATTTCTTTTTATAAAATGTAGTTGCTAACAAAGTTTTTACATTCTTGACTTATGATTAATAATAAGCAAGGAGGTAACAATGAAAATCTTGGCTTTTGATATCGGAGGAACAAAAATTTCTTCGGCGGTAGTTTCGGTTTGCGGAAAACTGCTGGGCGAAAAAACTGTTTGCGCCACACCTAAAAGCGCGTATGAAATTGAAAGTTATGTTTTGCAGCGGCTTAATGAAGAAGAGTTTGACGGAGTGGCTATTGCTACGGCCGGAGTTGTTTATGATGAAAAACTTTTGGCTAAGCCTCATAATTTAGCGAGCGGGTACGAAAATATAAATTTTCACAAGCTTACATCTAGGCCGGTGTTGCTAGAAAATGACGCCAATGCTGCTTTGTGGGCGGAATATAAACTCGGTTCTTTAAAAGGCACAGAACATGCTGTTATGCTAACTTTAGGAACTGGAGTTGGCTGTGGTATAATCTGTGACGGTAAAATTTTACGCGGCAAAACCGGGGCGGCCGGCGAAGTTCCGTTTTTGCTTGCCGGCGGAGATTTGGCTGCTTTGGCGCGTAAATATGGTTTGGAAGAAAAAGATTGTTTCGCTTTATACCGCCTGAAAAATGAACATAATCCGGCGGCACAAAGTGCTTATGAAGAGTGGCAAAATCGTCTGATTGAAGATGTGGCGTTATTAAATAGTATTTTGGACACCGAAGCGGTGGCCTTATCCGGTAGTTTGGCCGAAATTGTTGATTATCCTGCGGTGGAAAAGGCCATCAATGAAAAAGGCTATCACAATCCTTTGCGATTGAGTAAAGCTACATCCGGCAATGACGCCGGTTTGATTGGGGCTGCTCTGCTGTTGAAAGATAAAGTCAATGGCTAAACTGCGCATAATTGGCAATATGACCGGAAATTCTATGGACGCCATTGATGTGGTGCTTACGGAATTTGACGGCGACAAAATAAAAGATATTTGCAGCTTGAGCATACCTTATAGCCTAGAAGAAAAGCGTGAAATAGATAATTTGCGCCAACGTATTGTAAAACAGCAGCTTACGGCAGACGAACTTATTGAAGACAACAATTTTTTATATGTGCATAATAAATATGTTAATGGAGTTGCAAACGCAGTTAACGAGCTTTGCCGGCAAAACAATATTGCTAAGAGCAGTGTGCAGGCAATTGGCTTCCATGGCAAAACCTTGGATCATAATCCGCCGTCTTTGGCAAAAATCAATGGAACGCAGCCGTTTACAACGCAAATGGGATCAGCGCAGCTATTGGCAAATTTAACGGATATTCCGGTTATAAACGATTTTCGTTCGGCTTTGCTGATGAATGGTTTTGAGGGCGCTCCATTGGCGGCTCCGCATAATGCGCATATATCCAAACAAGAGGGCGATGGTTGTTATATTAACGCCGGCAACACCGCAAATTTGGCATGGATAAAAAACGGTGTTTCGCAAATCAGCTGGGACTCCGGTCCGTTCAATGAATATATAGACTGTTTTGTGTTGCGTTATAAAGGCGTTGCGTTTGATAAAGACGCACATTGGGGTCTGCAAGGTAAATTATTGCCGGAGTTGTGGCAAAAACTTTTTGCCTTAGGACAACAATTTTATGAGTTAACGCCGCCAAAATCCGGCGATCCGGCTTTTTATAAAACCGAATATCTGTTTAATTATATAGAAAATGAATACGGCAGTCCGGCGGAAAACGAGCAAGTTTTTTGCGATGTTTTGCATACGCTGGAATTTTTTGCCGGCTATCTGACAGCCTATGCGGTGGCTTCAACGCCAAAAGGTATAGAGTTGACAGCCAATTTTATACTTTTTGGCGGCGGCTGGAAAAATTTGGTTGCACGTCAGAGCTTTGACAATATTTTGCTTGGAAAAATGCCTGTATTGCCTCAGCACGCAAAACTATTTGCAGATTTTTTTCAAATGCTGGAGAGTAAACCAAATATCAAATATTCCGACTTGGGAGAGTTTATGGAGGCGCGTTTGTTTGCGGATTTGGCAAGATATTATTTAGAACGCAAAACTTGGAATTTGCCGGAATTGAAAAATTATGCTGAAAAATTAATATTGGGCAATATGCGGCGGCCACATGAAGCTGCTGTTGATGATTATTTGAGCAAGGCTTCTCGAGGTTGGCAGAATAAAGTAAATTTTTAAGGAGATAAAAATGAAAAAAATTTTAGTATTGTTGGGTTTGTGCTTGTTTGGCAGCAACGCCATGGCGCAAATGAGCGATTCTCTGGGAGCATTAATAATAGATGGTGAGCTTTCTACCCAAGGCTACCAAGCGGTTGGACAAGGGCAAAGAGCATTAAATAGAATGCGCTTTCAACAAGATTTAGGAATGTTGGTTTCAGAAGTTCAAACAACATATTTTGGAAATTATGCCGGTTTGAGTAAAAATGGTTTAAATTTTAGCGGCTTTTCCGGAATTGATTGGAATGTTGAAGCTTCTGATGACGGTGGATTTTATGTTATTTTAAATGGCTTAGATAACGCGTCATGCTTTGTTTGCCAAAGCGGAACCGGTGCTCGTAAAGTCGAAATCAATAACGGTGGCAGCTGTCAAGCCGGAGCTAACAAAGTTAAATTGCTTTTTTAGCAAAATCCAATAATTCGTTACGGGTCAAATTGAAGTTGCTGTCAATCCATTGCTGTTCCAACAAGGCAAGGGTTTGCCCGATTTTTTCACCGGAAGCGATGTTGTGTTCTATTAAATCGCGCCCTCTCAGCGGAAAAATAGGTACAACAGCGTATTCAACTTCTTGCAGAACATTTGCCGCTTTTGAGCTATCAATATTATAAATTGCTGCTGTGAGCAAGATTTTATCCAAGCAGAAAGTTTTGCCATAACGATAAATAAAGCGCAGACGCTGAGTCGGCGTTGATATATTCTCGGGCATAAGGTTGATTTTGGCCCAACTGACAAAAATATCTTTTTGTTTTTTAGAAAAACGCAATGTTCGGGCTATGTTTTCCGCCTCAGAAGAATTAGGCTGATAAAACACAAATAACCGACGCAGGAAGTTTCCTTCATATTTCATATCTTCCACTAGTTCTGTTAAATGCTGCAACGCCTCAAAGTGAGTCGATTTACTAGGTAGAAAATAGCTGAGAATTTCTTTTTCAAAGATTATTTGCATGGTTTCGGCGGCTTTTGGCGTAACCAGTAATTTAAATAGTTCATCTCTTACTCGCTCAATAGATATGGTACGCAAACCGTCTTTATTGTCAACACAAGCTTTTAATGCGTTTTTATCAATAGGTTTTTTGCTGAAAATTGAATAAAAACGGAAAAAACGCATAATGCGCAAATAATCTTCTTTAATACGTTCATCAGGATTCCCGATAAAACGGACAATACCATTTTCCAAATCAGTTATGCCATTGTAATAATCGAATACATTACCGTATAAATCTGCGTATACTGCGTTTATGGTCAAGTCGCGTCGGGAGGCGTCAACGCTCCAATCATCAGTAAATTCAACTTCGGCGTGGCGGCCATCGGTTTTGATGTCCTTGCGCAAAGAAGTAACTTCAAGCACCTGATTATCCATAATAACGCCGACGGTGCCGAATTTCAGCCCGATAGGGATGGTTTTTATGCCATAATCCTGACAAGCCTCAACCAATTCATCTGGAGATAAGTCGGAAGCCAAGTCCAAATCAAAATTATTATGTCTGCCCGCCAAAGTATCGCGCACTGCACCGCCGACAAAACGCAAGGTTCCGCCATGAGCTTCAACCGCGTCAAACAATCTGTATATGCGCTTAGAAGTCAGCAGTTTTGACATATCTAAAAAATTAGGCTTCATCATAACTTAAAAATTCCTCTTGTATTTTTTGTAAATTTTAATAGTTTATATATAATTTTTTGCTACAATCCAAGCAAAATTTAAGTGTAAAAGGATAAAAAAGAATGTTAAAATATTTATTGGCTTTAGGAGCCTTGATGTTAAGCGTTTCGGCAAATGCTGCAGAAATGCCTAAAGTTTTAGGTGAATACGGTGATTGGACCGCTTGGACGTATAACGACCGCGGCAATCTTATTTGCTATATGTCTTCGACTCCTAAAAAAGACGAGGGAAAATACACTAAACGCGGTGATATCTATACCATTATCACTCATCGTCCGTCCGAAAAAACTTTTGACGAGGTAAGTTTTGTTGCCGGCTACAGTTTTGATACCAAAGCGCCGTTTACCATTAAAATAGGCGATAAAACATTTAAAAATACTTTTACTGAAGGTACAAAAGGCTGGATGGTCAGCTCTCAAGAGGACCGCAATTTGATAGCGGCGATGAAACGCGGAGAAAGAATGATTGTTGACGGCAAATCAAGCCGCGGCACTACGACAAAAGATACTTATTCACTAAAAGGATTTTCCAGCGCTTATCAAGCAATTTCAGCAAAGTGTAAGAAAAAATAGTTATGACAGAAAAAATAGAACTTATCGGGCTTAGCAAAGAAGAACTGCAGGCGGCGTTGGTGGCAATCGGCGAAAAGCCGTTTCGCGCCAAACAGTTGTGGCAGTGGCTTTATTATTTTGGTGAAACAGATTTTGCTAAAATGAGTAATCTTTCTAAAGATTTGCGTCAAAAATTGGCCGATAATTTCACTATCAGCCGTCCTAAAGTTGTGGCGGAGCAGCTGTCAACAGATAAAACCCGCAAATGGCTGTTGGAGTTCAAAGACGGTCAGCGGGTTGAAATGGTTTATATTCCGGAAGAGGATAGGGGCGCTGTTTGTATTTCTACGCAGGTTGGTTGTGCGGTTGGCTGCAAATTCTGCCATACCGGAAGTCAAAAATTAACCCGAAATTTGACGGCTGGAGAAATCGTCAGCGAATTTATGGTTGCGCGTGACACATACGGCGAATGGCCTAGTCCAACCAATGAAACGCGTTATCTTTCTAATATTGTGGTTATGGGAATGGGAGAACCGCTGCACAATATGGAAAATACAGTCAAAGCTTTGCAGATTTTGACAGATGGCGATGGAATTGCTATTTCACGCCGTCGGGTGACTATGTCAACTTCGGGGATTGCGCCAAAAATTCTATCGGCCTTGCAGCAAACCGGCGTTCGTTTGGCGGTTTCTTTACATGCTCCAAACAATGCGATTCGCTCCCAGATTATGCCGATTAATGACCGTTATCCGATTGAAGAAGTTATGGAGGCTTGCCGAGCTTATCAAAACGGTGATGGCAGCCGCTATATCACATTTGAATATTTGTTGCTTAATGGCGTTAATGATAGTTTGGACTGTGCGCGAGAACTTATCGCTTTGATGAAAAAATATCAGCTGCGGGCTAGTTTTAATTTAATTCCGTTTAATCCGTGGCCTGGGTGTGCATTTGCGCCAAGCTCAAATAATCGGGTTCACGCGTTTGCCCGCGAATTGGAAAAAGCCGGTTTTGCCGCACCGGTCAGAGTGGCGCGCGGTCAAGATATTTTAGCGGCTTGCGGTCAGTTAAAATCTAAAAAAGACGCTGAAACAAAACAGGATTCTAAATAATTCCCATTTTTTGCGCTGTAATTACAGCTTGGGTGCGGTTGCTAACATGTAGAGAGCGCAGAAGAGCGTTTATATGCAGTTTTACAGTGGATTCGGAAACGCCCATGTCAAAAGCTATTTGTTTGTTAGACTTTCCTTGAGCTATTAAATCCAAAACCTGTGACTGCCGGTTGGTTAAAGTTTTTAGTCCGGTGCTTTTGCCGCTTAGATTATTAATAGGAGTTATATCTGTTAGGTTTTCCGGAATATAAGTTTTTCCGGCAATAATGTCTTTTATGGCGTTTTGAAAATCCTTAATATCTGTGCGTTTAGAAATATATCCGTCAGCGCCGGCAGATAATATATGCTTTATTGTTCGCCAGTCTTCAGATGAAGAAATGACAGCTATTTTGGCATTGTGAGCAGATTGTTTAATTTGTTCCATCGCTTCTAGCCACTGCATATCATGCATTTCAACATCAAAAATCAAAAGTTCAAAATTTTTTTCTTCGGTCAAGTTTTTGATAAGCTGCATATAATTAGAGGCTTGATAAATTTGTGCGTCTGGTAAAATTTCTTTCAGATGCAATGAAATTCCGTCTCGAAAAAGAGCCTGATTATCAGCAACCAAAATTTTCATTATCCAATCTCCTTTAAGTTTCGGCAAAATTCAGCCGATAACATATATATTGACGCTATGCAGAATTTAAAGGGTCGGCGCCAGCTTAAATTAAATTATTTTTTATGCGGCAGTTCAATATAAGCAACACCGGCTTCGCTAAACATTTGCGCCGAATAGTTAAGTTTATCTCGCCAAGTATTTTTCGGGTCGTTATCCGTTGGTTTGTATTCGTAGGTGATAACTTCTTTTATGCCGGCCTGAATAATAGCGCGGGCGCAATCTGTACAAGGCGTTAATGTGCAAAAGATGGTGCAGCCTTTTAGCTGTGTGCCGGTCAAGCAGGCATTATAAATAGCGTTGCGTTCGGCGTGTTCAAAAAAATCATATTTAGTCGGGCGCTCCATTCGTTCGGGAATATCGTCGTCAACACCGCGCACCAAACCGTTGTATCCGGTGGCTCTAATTTCTTTGTCCGGACCGACAACCACTGCGCCGGTTTTGGTAGAAGGGTCTTTAGACCAGCCGGCAACCAAAGTTGCTAATTCTAAAAAGCGATAATTCCATTTTTCTGAAAACATAAATTTCTCCTGATTGCAAAGACAATAATTACATTGAATTATAACAGAAAAAGTTGATGTTTCAATATATTATTTTCTTGACAAAAAATATTTTTGTCTTACACTCCAATGTATAAATTGATTATTAACTTAAATTATTAGCCTTATGGAAAGTTATTCTATTTTACCATTGTTGTTTATGGTGTATTTTGTTGTGGTAGCTGCTGGTTGCGCTGAACTTCCGTACAAAGCCAAAAAACGCTGTCCGCTGCTATTTTATGGTTCTTTTACAGGAGCTATGGTTCTGCTCGTATTGCTGATGGTTAATTTGTTTGCAAAACAAGAAATGCCAGCTGCCGGCTCTTTAGAAGGGTATATTTTTTGGCCTTGCTGCTTCATGCTGTTTACGTTTACATGTGCCGGAATGATAGAAGTCAGCAAACGTCGTATTCAAAAGAAACTGAGCTCTATAGAATTTTGTTTGAGCGAAGTTTTTCTGAGCGGTTCAATTTTCAGCATTGTTATATATGTTACATATTTGCTGCTGACAAGAGGAAATATCTTTTGATTTTAAAAAGTCTGAGTTCTATATGAATTCAGGCTTTTTTTATTGCAGATGAAAAAAATGTAGATTCTGATAATTGCCGCGATATTTTTTGTTTAAATTTAAAGGCTGAATATCAAAATATGTTAGATTAAAACGGAGTTTTCAATTTTCACTCTTTGATATTTTTTATACTGACTATCTGTCTTTTGGCTTGACATTAAATGAAAATAAACTAATTTATAGCCAACACTTAAAATTTTATGAATAGGAGAAAAAAATGAGTGCTATTGTTGATATTCATGCCAGAGAAATTTTAGATTCACGCGGTACACCAACCGTTGAAGCCGAAGTTGTTTTGCAGTCAGGCGCATTTGGTCGCGCTGCTGTTCCATCAGGAGCTTCTACCGGTGTTCACGAAGCTGTAGAATTGCGTGATGGTGACAAATCCCGCTTTGGCGGTAAAGGCGTTTTGAAAGCTGTTGAGAATGTAAACGACAAAATCTATGACGCTTTGGCTGGCTATGAAGCAGAAGACCAAATTGATATTGATAACACAATGATTGATTTGGACGGCACAGAAAATAAAGGTAACTTGGGTGCAAACGCTATTTTGGCTGTTTCTTTGGCTGTGGCTAAAGCTCAGGCTGAAGAAGCCGATTTGCCATTATATCGCTACTTGGGCGGCACAATGGCTCGCACTTTGCCGGTTCCGATGATGAATATTTTGAATGGTGGTAAACACGCAGATAATCCGATTGATATTCAAGAATTTATGATTATGCCGGTTTCTGCCGATTCTATTAAAGAAGCTATCCGCATGGGTGCTGAAATTTTCCAAACTTTGAAGAAAAACTTGAAAGCTGCCGGTCAAAACACCAATGTTGGCGATGAAGGCGGTTTTGCTCCAAATTTGAAATCTGCTGACGAAGCCTTGACCTTTATTGTAAACGCTATCAAAGATGCTGGCTACAAACCAGGTGAAGACGTTGTTTTGGCTATTGACGCTGCTTCTTCTGAATTCTATGAAAACGGCAAATATGAAATGAAAGGCGAAGGCAAATCTTATACCAACGCTCAAATGGTTGAATACTACAAAGGTTTGTGCGATAAATTCCCTATCTTCTCTATTGAAGATGGTATGGCTGAAGACGATTTTGAAGGCTGGAAATTGTTGACAGTTGCTTTGGGCAATAGAATCCAATTGGTTGGTGATGATTTGTTTGTTACAAATCCAAAACGTTTGGCTATGGGCTTTGAAAAAGGTATTGCAAACTCTATCTTGATTAAAGTTAACCAAATCGGTTCTTTGACAGAAACAATGAAGGCTGTTGATATGGCTCAGCGTCATGGTTATACAGCTGTATTGTCTCACCGTTCTGGTGAAACAGAAGACACAACCATTGCTGATATTGCTGTGGCTACAAACTGCGGTCAAATCAAAACCGGTTCTATGTCTCGTACAGACCGTATGGCAAAATACAATCAACTGATTCGTATTGAAGAAGAATTGGGTGATATGGCTGTTTATGCTGGTAAATCTATTTTGAAAAAATAGTTTTCAATAACTGCAAAAAAAAGGAGTGTTTATTTTACACTCCTTTTTTTATACTTTGACATTCGAAATTTTGTTACAAACAAAATCAAGTAACTCACCAACGGTCAAATCTGGATTTTGAGCGATGTAGTGGGCAATCTCATCATCATTTTCAAGTTCGAGCTTGAGTTCCATTTTCATGCTAACATACATAGCGTTGATGCTATCCATACTCAAGTCGCTGCGCAAACGGTCAGATTCATTAATTTTTTCAATTTCTAACTCGTTGCGTAAAGTTTCCAACAAAATGGATTTCAAATCCTTCTTTTCAATATTCGTTGCCATAATTATATGTATTTAATAAATTAACAGTATAGTTTTAGGCAAAAATAAGAAAATTGTCAATATATTCAAGTAATAAAATTGCTTGCATTTAGCTAAAATTATTTTTATAATTTTTACGCATTACCAAATGCAGGGCGTCGAAAACCCTTTTATCATCAGTCGTTAAGCATAAACGACTTAAAATTTTGTATGCCGATTTTCTGTTCGTTGGACGGATGTCGGCTAAATAAGGTTACGCGCTGAATAAGCCGAGCCGTTTGATGATATACGGTTTTCGAACATCCGCCCGCTACTAACGCGGGTTTTTGTTTAATAAAAAGGGGTTTGAAAATGTGTTTTAAAAATCAATCAGGTCGCTCAATGATAGAAATGCTCGGAGTGTTGGCAATTGTCGCTGTGCTTTCGGTTGGAGGAATTGCCGGATATTCTAAGGCGATGTCTATGTGGAAAATGAACCGCTGGAGTTATGATTTTGTTGCCTTAATCCATAATTTGCAAACAGCCTATTTAACCTCCGGAAACTTTGGCAATAGTGCAAAAAATATAACAGATGTTGTGGTTAGCGCTGGATTGATTCCTGATGGTATGCTTGATAGAAATTTGAAAGATATTTTTGGTAATCGTGTGAATGTTTTAACTAGGGTTTGGGAAGGCAAATATGGCGTGAGGCTGAATTTACAATATAGTATGCCGGCGGGTAAATCAGCTGTTGAATGTTGTAACAAACTTTTTGAAATGGGACAACTGTATAACAGTTTGTGGATTGTTTGGATAGAACAGACAGGGTATGGCGTTTGCGGTGTTAGCGCGCCGGCTTCATATATCAGAGATATGAATTGCGTTACTTATAATAAGGCTGTTGTTTCTGAAAAATGTAAAGTTTGTGCGACCAGATCCTGCAATGTTTTGACCTTATTGGAAAATTCAATATAGCATTACACAGGTTTAAAAAGTGCTTGCATTTTGCAAATATTGTGATATACAAAACAAGCAGTTAAGGATATTTGTATCCTTGGCTGATTATGTTTAACAATGTGGGAGACCAGCCATTGGTCTTTACCACTAACCTACAATGAGGTATTATAATGGCTAAATCTAAAAAGAAAATTTTAGGTCTTATCAAGCTGCAAATACCTGCCGGAAAAGCTAACCCTTCTCCGCCGGTTGGTCCAGCTTTGGGTCAAAAAGGCCTGAATATTATGGAATTTTGTAAAGCATTCAACGCTAAAACTCAAAAAATGGAACCAGGTGTTCCTGTGCCGGTAATTATCACCGCTTATGAGGATAAAAGCTTTACATTCATCACTAAATTGCCTCCGGTTTCTTATTTGATTAAGAAAGCTGCCGGCGTGCAATCCGCTTCTAAAGAACCAGGCAAAACTGTTGCCGGTCAAATTACTTTGGAACAGGTAAAAGAAATTGCTACCACCAAATTGCCAGACTTGAACTGCCCTACAGTTGAAGCTGCTATGAATATGGTTAAAGGTCAGGCTATTTCTATGGGTATTAAGGTTACGGAGTAAGTCGATGAGCGGAAAAAGATTAGTAAATGCATATAAGACTCTGGATAAAAATCAAGAGTACAGCCTTAAAGAAGCAGTTAAAATCGTTAAGGAAAATGCAAAAGCAAAATTTGATGAAACCATTGATTTAGCAATCAATTTAGGTGTTGATCCGAAACACGCAGACCAAATGATTCGCGGTGTTTGCCAACTGCCGCACGGTAATGGTAAAACTGTTCGCGTTGCTGTATTTGCTCAAGGTGAAAAAGCTGATGAAGCTAAAGCAGCCGGTGCAGATGTTATTGGTGCCGAAAATTTGGTAGATTCTATCTTGGCCGGTAAAATTGACTTCGATAGATGTATTGCCACCCCTGATATGATGGGTATGGCTGGTCGTGTTGCCCGCGTTTTGGGTCCTAAAGGCTTGATGCCAAACCCTAAATTGGGTACAGTTACCGCAGATGTTGCCACAGCAGTTAAAAACGCTAAGGCTGGTGAAGTTCAATATCGTGTAGAAAAAAATGGTATTGTTCACGCCGGTGTTGCTAAAGCGTCTTTCTCTGAAGACAAAATCTATGATAACGCTAAATTGTTCATCGAAACAATTATCAAAGCTAAACCTGCTACCTTGAAGGGCACATATTTGAAAAAGATTTCAATCAGCTCTACAATGGGTGTTGGCGTAAAGGTTAACGCTTCTGAATTATAATCTGCTTGGTTATAATTTATTAAAAAATGCTTGCTTTTTGATAAAAAATTTGTTAAAAGGCAAATCAGTTTAGGGCAGGGAGGCTGTTTTGCAGTTTTTTCTGCCCCACTCTTCAAGAGCGGAGGCTCTTGAAACTGTCCAAGACTGTGGGCGGCATCTCGATACCGAAGGCTTTTTGCTTGTAACTAAAGCTGACGGTGTCGCGGAGGCCTTAAATATCCGACATAGACGGGAGTGAGTTTTAGAATTAAATTTTTCTCCTGGACAGATTTGGGTTCCGCAGTATTTTGATTTGTTCAGAATATTGTGGGTTTGGTAACGGTTTGGACCTTGAGGTCTGAATTTAACAATTTCGTATGGAGACAATAAGTGAACCGCGAAGAAAAAACAGAGTTACTTAACATGTTGCATGAAGTATTCTCTAACGCAGAATCAGTTGTAATCACCGAATACTTAGGTTTGACAGTGGCTGAAGCTGACGAATTGAGAAACAAAGTGCGCGATGCTGGTGCCTCTTTGAGAGTTACTAAAAACCGTATTGCTCGTCTTGCTGTAAAAGACACAAAATTTGAAGGTTTGGCAGACCTGTTTAAAGGTCCGGTTGCTATGGCTTATGCCAATGATCCGATTGCTGCTTGCAAAGCTTGTGTTGAATTTGCAAAAAATAATGAAAAATTGGTTATCGTTGGCGGTGCTTTGTCTGACAAAGCTCTGACTTTAGATGAAATCAAAGAATTGGCTGCAATTCCTTCTATGGACGAATTGCGTGCCAAATTGGTTGGCCTGTTGCAAGCTCCTGCTGCCAAATTGGCAAGAGTTACAAAGGCTTACAGCGAGAAAGAAGCCGCCTAAGTTTCTTTTCCGTTTTATGCGCGTCATGCTTGCTGATTTATCGCATATGTACTAGGTTGTACACTTCGCTCAAAATCAGCGGCGCAGCACTCAGCCTAAAACAAAAAAGCTTAGTTGTGTAAATGGTTTTTAACTAAAAAAATTTTAATTTAATTTATTTGGAGAAAAAAAATGGCAGATTTGGCCAAATTAGTAGATGAATTATCAGCTCTGACAGTTATGGAAGCTGCTGAATTGTCAAAAATGTTAGAAGAAAAATGGGGCGTTTCCGCTGCTGCAGCTGTTGCTGTTGCCGGTGCTGCTGGTGCAGGCGCTGCCGCTGCTGAAGAAAAGACAGAATTTGATGTAATTCTGGCTGAAGCAGGTGCTAACAAAATTAACGTTATTAAAGAAATCCGCGCTATTACAAACTTGGGCTTGAAAGAAGCTAAAGATTTGGTAGACGGTGCTCCTAAAACTGTTAAAGAAGGCGCTTCTAAAGAAGAAGCTGAAGCTATCAAAGCTAAATTGGAAGCCGCTGGTGCTAAAGTTGAATTGAAGTAATTTAACTTCCAATTATTAAAAAAACTCTCAGTCGCAAGATTGAGAGTTTTTTGCGATTCGTTATGCCAAATAACAATCATCTATAAGCGTTAAAAATAATAAAATATTTTAATGTAACTGTTGACATTACAATAAATATGGAATATGTATCATTGTAATGAAGATTATTACATTAAAAATAGGAGATAATATGACTGATTATACTGTAAAAAATTTTGGTTCATTTGCCGAAATATCTAAGTTGGAAAATGGTAAAGCTTTTATGCACGATGATTTAAATTTGACGAGTTGTGAAATTTCTATAAATTCTGCTCCTAAGGGTTTTAAGGTTCCATTTAGCCATAAGCATAAACAAAATGAAGAAGTTTATATCATTATTAAAGGTACAGGAATTATCACGGTTGGTGATAAAAAAATAGAAGTAAAAGAAGGTTCTGCTGTTCGTGTCGCAACAGGTGTTGCCCGTACAATTGAAAATACGGGAGATGGTGAATTTAATTTTATTTGTGTACAAGCAAAAGAAGGTTCGCTTACACAATTTGGCTTTGGTGACGCTGAACTTTGCTAAAAGTAATGCAATGCAAATATCAAGCCGTTTTACAATAGCTTTGCATATCTTGACCGCTCTGGAAACTTTTAAAGGGCGGTTTAGATTGACAAGCGAGTTTCTAGCCGGTTCTGTGCAGGTTAATCCGGTAATTATACGCAACATTTTGTTGCAGCTAAAAGCTGCGGAAATGGTGCAAATACCTCGTGGACGCGGCAGCATAGTTTTGCTAAAAAATCCAAGCGATATAAACTTATTTGATGTTTATAAAGCAATTGAGCCTCTGGAAAATGAAAAACTTTTTAATTTTCATAAAAATCCAAATCCTAATTGTCCGGTGGGAAAAAATATTCACAATATATTAGATGGCCGCCTATATGAGGTGCAGCAAGTTATGGAAAATAAACTTAAAGAGATGAAATTGTCCGATGTTTTAGATGATTTACAAAAATTTATAAAAACAGAGTAAAGTTATGCACGATATTTGGAATCCTTGGCATGGCTGCAGCAAAAAAAGCGCAGGTTGTCAAAATTGCTATATGTATTTTTTAGATAAACAGCGAGGCAAAGACGGTGCGCATATTTATAAAGTGAAAAACAACTTTGATTATCCGCTGCAAAAAGACCAAAATGGCAACTATAAAATTAAATCAGGAGAACATATCAGGGTTTGTATGACTTCGGATTTCTTTTTGCCAGAAGCGGATAAATGGCGGGCTGAGGCGTGGAAAATTATGTCTGAGCGTCCGGATGTGGTGTTTTTTTTGCTGACCAAAAGACCGGAGCGGGTTTTAGAATGTTTGCCTAAAAATTGGAATGAGGGCTGGAATAATATATTTTTTAATGTAACTTGTGAAAACCAGCAAATGGCTGATGAACGTATTCCTATTTTAGAAAAGCTGCCGTTCAAGCACAAAGGTATTATGGTCGCTCCGTTTATTGGTCAAGTCAGTATAGCTAAATATTTACAAAGAGGCTTTATTGAACAGGTTATTGCCGGTGGAGAAAATTATGATGGTTCTCGTTTGCTAAAATACGAATGGGTTAAGAATTTGTATGATGAATGCGTGGCTTCAGATATAAAATTTGCTTTTATTGAAACTGGAACATATTTTGAAAAAGATGGTAAAGTATACAGGATTGACAGCAAATTTAAGCAAAGTCAGCAAGCGTATAAATCAGGTTTGCAATATTGTGGCAAAGAAATTAAATTTGCTTTGGAACCTTTGCAAAACAGTTTGTTTACTGACGAAATTCAAATGTATAAACCTTATTTTAGAAAACAATGCCAAATGTGTGGTAGCCGCTTAATTTGTAACGGTTGCTCAAATTGCGGAAATTGTGAGAAAAAATAAACATATACTATCCAAAGTGCAAAAAATTATCTCCCCGAAAGCGACATCAATTTTTCAAAAAATTGGCGGCGAGAGGTTTCATTTTGCTGCAGACGATTGAGTGTGTCAGAAGCGTTTGAAACAGCCTTCAAGGTTTGAGCGCTGTCCTCATAATGCACGCCGGAAAGGATTACTTTGCCTTTTCCATAATGCTGCAAAACCACAGCTGGCTTAAATCCGGTTAAATTATAATGTGCTAAAATCTCGGTTTCTTCCGTGTGGTCAAGCTCAAAATACGGCCCGCCATGGTAATGCGCTACCACAATATCACCTTTTTCATCAATTAGTTCCACTGCGGCGGAAGATGCCGTATTTTTAGCGAATGGTTCAATGTTGAGTTCCTTATAAAGAGAGCCTATGGCTTTGGCATTGAGTAAATCTAATTTGTATTCGGCAATAATTCGGGATTCCGGCACATCTTTTTCAAATTCAGTATGTTTGCAAGCATAATAAGCACCGGCGCAAATTCCGTAATAAACACCGCCTTGTTGAACATATTCGCGGATTTTAGCATTACCCAAAACTTCTAGTTTATGGCGATATGGAGTACTTGCGCCACCAGGGATAAAAAATGCTAAAACTTCTTGATTAAGGCTGTTGCGACTGATAATTTCATTAGCATTTGTAAATCCAACTTTGCAGCCGCGCGGTTCAAAATAAGTGCGCAGCTCCTTTGCCAACACGCTAATGTCGGCGCAGCCATAGTCTTCATATATTAAAACTTTGTTTCTCATAAAACGCAGTTATAAACTTGACAGTTTATTTTTGCAACTGCTATGTTGGAACAATAGGAGAAAAGAGCAATGTTTTATGCTTTTTATAATGATTCGCCGGTCGGACGGCTGCTGATGATAAGCGACGGGCTAAATCTGACCGGTTTGCAGATGAATCAACAGCGCTATAATCATATTGCCGCCGATTGGGTGCAAGCTGAAAATCTGCCGGTGTTTGTGCAGACTAAACAATGGTTAAATGATTATTGGCAGGGCAAAAATCCAAGTCTGAACGGACTGCCTATAAAGCCACGGGGCAGTAAGTTTCAGCAAAAAATATGGAGAATTTTGCAGACTATTCCTTACGGCAAATATTTAACCTATGGAGATATCTCTAAACAAGTTGCCCGGGAATGCGGCAAAGCCCGAATGTCGGCGCAGGCTGTGGGCGGCGCGGTCGGACATAATCCGATTTGCATTATAATTCCGTGTCACCGTGTTATCGGCGCCAACGGCAATTTAACCGGATATGACGGCGGAGTTGATAAAAAAGTAATATTGCTGCGGCATGAGGGCTTTGATATGACCAAGTTCACAATGCCGAAACAAAAAAAGAGTCCGCTCATTTGAGTGAACTCTTTTTTGCTTATTCATACAAAGGACTATATCTGACGATAGTGTCAACCTTGTAAGCATTGCCGTGTAAAACAGCTTCACATGAAGTAGTTTTACGCACTTTTTCGCCGACTTTGGTTCCAAGCCACTGCGGTTTATCGCGCGGACTTGCTTTGAGGACAGTACCATCGCTCAGATAAAGTACATAAATATCTTCTTCATCGGCGCCTCGTCCGTCTTCTTCAATCGTGTTGTTGCTGATATCACGATTATAATAAGCAGGACTGTTCATCACAAAAGATGAGGCTGTGCGCATAACCCGCAAAATTTCAACTTTCGGCTTGTGGCCAACAAGCTGTTTTTTGCATTCTCGGTACGTTGCTAGCTGCTGTTTAGTTTTTTTTCGCTCATTGTCATAGACATTCAAATAACTTAATCTATAGTAACAAGCGCTTATATTTCCGGTATATTCTGATTTTAGGCCCCAATTTTCAATAAAATCTTTTTCCATTTTATCATGCAAAGCAGAGCTTATAAAAAAATAAGTTGCAGCATCTAACTTAAAAGGAATTTGATTTTTAAATTGTTCCTGCAGCGGAGAAAATTTTCGGAACAACCACAAACAACTATCTACACCGATAAAAATCGCCAAAATAATTAAAAACTTCTTCATAATTTTTTACTTTTTAAATAGTGGAACAAGCTTATTACCATCAACTTCGACAAGTTCGCCTTCTTCAGCCACCAGCCATTCATACGAATCTTTAACTTTTAGCTGATGAAAAGAATTGTCTGACAAAACCACGTTAATATAGTCCAAGCGATTTTCACCAACTTCTCTGGCAGCACCGCTCATCTTGCGCAAAACCTTAGGAGGATACCTGCCGATTACGTTTCCAAAACGCGTTCTTACACCGGAAGAACCACCGAACCTTTGCAAATATACATGCGTGTATCCCCAATAAGACCACGGTTGTATATCACTATTTTGCCAAATACGCTTTATTCGCAAAAGCTTTGGAAAATCAATAACTAATGTTTCTGTTGTTTTTTCTTTAGCCAATTCTTTTTTCAAGCTGTCAGTCTTTACAAGCATATTATAGCATTTGACTTTACCTGCTTGTACTGCAGAATCCGCTGTTTGATAAAACAAATAAGGGTTGCTGAACTTTGCCATATCCGCAGAGTCAAAAGTTTCTTTCAAAATATTTTGCTCTTGAATACATCTGGCATATAACTGTTTATCTTCACAATATCTATAGCGTCTGTGGTCTACATATCCGCCAACAACATCAAAAATAAAACCGCATATAACGCCCAAACAAACTCTGAAAATAACATGGATTTTTTTTTCTTTTTGTAAAAAAACTGCAATCACAGCATAAAGTGCCGCAGCTGAAATTCCCCACAAATAAGAATCTGTTAATACGTATATTAACAAAAAAATCCATAATGAGAATATGGCATCAAACACACACAAGACCCCAGAAGGAGTCGTAAAATCTTGTTTATCATATAAGGTGATAATAAAAAATGTAATCACCACCGACAAGACAATTAACCAAACAGTCATGCCGATTCCCATAAAACAGCTGCATAAAAAAAACAGCAACGCTGCAATCGCTGCACAGATTCCCTCTATCGGCGATACGGAATTATTATTCTTCTCCATATTTAAAAGATTTTAAATAATTAAACATAATAAAAAATATTTGTGTTTAATGTAGCTTTCGCATATATTTTTGTCAATAATTTTTTGTTAAAGTATTGACGAGGATAATAATTTTTTTTATAATATTTTCTGTAATTTGTATAATTTTGTTTAATAA
>ERZ1034897.435-NODE-435-length-21143-cov-20.412747_pt1 | contig 21143 bp, 23 predicted proteins | sample MGYA00520629_ERZ1034897 | MGnify/ENA primary metagenome ERZ1034897 (study PRJEB33766, sample SAMN09781789) | gut metagenome | biome: gut microbiome | host: Homo sapiens | place: Madagascar | study: EMG produced TPA metagenomics assembly of the PRJNA485056 data... | reverse complement strand
CTTTTACCGGTATCTACAGAATCAACCACATTTGCTAACTTACGCTGTTCCCAAGTTATATCTTTATGGAAGAAGATATATCTTACATAGTGATATTATCAACCTGATTGGGTATAATAAGCAAAGGTAACATATTCTATTGGAGATGATAATTTGAAACGATTTAATGAAGGAGATGTTGTTTACTTTATTTCCTCTTCTGTCTTTATCAAGAAAGCTACTGTTATTCGTAATGCTGGTGGATTCTGTACGATACGATTTTCAGATGGTAATTGTGGTACTTCTGGAACACGTGTTCGTGAAAGCAAATTGTATCGTACAGAAGAAGAGGCAAAGAAGGTTGTTGAACAACATCAAAATACAAACAAGTGGAGATGATGTGTTTTCGCTTTACTTTGGATTGGCGAATACAATACCTCCCATTCTTGATCTGTAGTAATCAAGAGTATAGGTATTGGTTTGCCAGTCTTTTTTTGCATCTTCAAACGTATTGGTAATGCCATCATAATTACCATCTTGAATTGTAATGTTATTACCATCTACTTTTAAAACAATACCAACATGGTTTTTACCAATGCCAGAAAATACTGCTCCAGCTTTAGGAATAGTGGATCTTTCAAATTTATCTGGATGGGCTTTTATAAGTTGGTCTACACAATCCCATCCATTTCCAGTAAATCCAGGATCATATCCATATAGCTCATAGAATCTTCCCCAAGCAAACCATGTGCATTGGCCATATAAGCCTGTTTTAGCATATGGATTCTTTGTAATCCATGCTTCTATGTTATTAAAGTTTGGATTAGTTCCACCTCTAAAAGTAATACCGACATATCGCATGACGTGATCTACATAAGATGGATCTCCATACCCTGATACATTCAATTCTTGCTTTTTCATATCGGAGAATTGTTGTGCATTGTATTTGGAATAACCACCAAAATTAGAGATTGCCCAATCAATATATCCAGAGCCATAATTATATCCTTGCAAAGCTAGATAGATGTGTTCTGTATCGGATGGATCTTTTACATTTGCCTTTTTAACACAATCCGAAAAAGTATGTGTACCAACATCTATGGAATACTCCGGTTCTGTAATACCATTAGGAACTCTAGGATATTTTGTATTGTATCCTGATTTACTAGCTTGCATAGGATCAGTTCCTTTACCACCAGATTCCTGCATCATAATCGCTTGAAGCAAAGATACATAATCTTCTATATCGTATTCTTTTGCATATTTACGAATGGTATCTTCATATGCAATAACTTCTTCACTTAAAGAAACAATTTCACTATTAGATCCACCATCTTGTGCCAATACACTAAATGTTCCAATAAACAGAGTAATCACAATCAATAAAATCAATCCCGTTCCAAAAGAAAAGAGTGTATTCAATGTAGATACACTCTTCTTAATAATATGAAGTGATTTTTTTATAGCGTGTGTTGTATTTTGGACAATAGGCTTGGAGACAAATTGTTCTGTAGATTTTTTCATCTTTGAAGCATTCACTTTATTCACAATATGCTTCTTTGCCTTGGATATATATGAAATTCTCTGCGGATGAATATCATGATTTGATTCAATAATCGGCTTCTTATTAGCTGATTTGATCTTATATTCATGATGCTTTTGCTTAATAAACTTGGTAGTACGATGTTTAGATTCAATTACAACTTGTTTTGCTGCAACACTTACTTTATTCGTAGCCTGTACTTGTGCATTGGATTTAACAGAAGCATCCTTTTTTCTATCAACATTTTTATTATGAATTGTTTGCTGTTTAATAAAATGCTGAATATTTCCCTTTGCATCCTTTGTTTTGATAGCTTGCATTTTTTGCTTTGTCTTAATATCTCTCAAATTCATCAACTCCTTTGTATGTAAAAAAGCAGGACTGTATAACTTACAATCCTGCATATAACTAATCTAATGAAACAAATACAGTTTCAACTGATGAAGAGATTCCGTTTACCCATTGATTTAAGAAAAAATCATTTTTCTTTGGAAATTCATCTATTAATTTGTGTCCTTGCTTGATTTCTATTTCTTCAGAAAAAGCTGTATTATCTTTTTCAAAGTAGATATCCTTAGTTTCTAAATGAAATATAATTGCTCTTGTTATCAACATTTCATAGATTTCATTAGAAATTTTCACTTTTTGAAGCTCATTTACTAAAGTGATTTTCTTCACTATTTCATTAACTGGAGTATCGATTTGGTTTGTATCCTCAAAAAAAGAGTGAATGTCATTTGCATTTACTTCTTTAAATGTCCATAAAGCTATATCATCTACTGAATCAAAGTATTGAATAGATTTTTGCTCATTTCGTAGTTCGAATGTTTTATCATCAATATAGATTCCTACAATTCCTGTTACACCGTTTGTATACTCAAATGAATCACAACGATACTTCTTGAAGCACTTACCAATTAATGGATTAAAATCAGATTCGTTCAATCTAAAATCCTGTATTTGGACATTCTTATCCGTTCCTTTTATTGCATTCTTTTCCTTAGAAATTTTGATTTTTGAATTATTCATTATATCCAACACCCATCAAAGTATTTCTTAAAAAAATTTTATCATATTGAATCAGTTAATTGAAATAATAAGAAATACGCTGATGTATAGATCTATATAGATCCGAGTTATAAAATTTAGGAAACTTATTGACAACAAATATAATAAAAGTTCCCTGAAATATATTAGTTCATTAGAAGCTTTCGATCCCCAGGCTTCGTTGTATTGAGATCGTACAATAATCCTTTTGGCATCTTATTCACAAAAGGAACAATGGAACCTCCATACTTGATTAATCCAGATCCAGTTGGTGCATTTGTAATGTATCCCATCTGTTCTTCTGAAATATTTAAAAGTCTAGCTAAATCTTCTCTATCGTTGGCGGATTGGTTTAACATCACAATGAATTCAGAGTTTGATAACATACTCGTTCCTTGTTGACTTGATAATAAGTATTTTACATTTTGTGTAATACCCGTTGGATAGGCATCTCTTTTACGGAATTGTCTCCATGCAGATGCAAAGAAGGTTGCACTTTCTTCATTTTCAAAGATAACATGAATCTCATCAATGAAGACATGTGTACGTTTTCCTTTTCTCCAATTTTCATTGACACGGTTGATAATGGCATCTGTAATCACAAGTAATCCCATTGTCTTTAATTGTTTGCCTAAATTAAAGATGTTGAAAGATAGGATTCTAGATTTGATATCTACATTGGTTTCATGGGCAAAGATGTTCAAGGATCCATTTGTAAATAATTCGAGTTTGATAGCTAATGATTTAGCTTCTGGTTCACTTTGTCCTAATAGCTTGTTGTATAGGTGCTTTAATGTTGGAATATAGTTGTTTTTCATGGCATCCTGATAAACCAAAGATACACAACGATCGATAATAGAACGATCAATAGGGGATATACCACCATGATTCGTATCTAACTGTTCAAATAAAGACATGATGAATTGAGATTTATCTGCAATGGCATTCCCACTATCTCCATATCCTTCTGACATATCCATGGCATTAATATAATCTTTACTGTTCGTTCCAATACGAATAATCTGTCCTTTCATCGCTTTAATGATTGGATCATATTCGCCTTCTGGATCCGCAATAATAATATCGTCATTCGTAGACAGAATTAAGAATTCAATTTCTTCTTTCGTAAGAAAAGATTTACCTGATCCAGGAATACCCAATACAAAAGAGTTTGGATTTTGTAATAAAGCTTTGTTACAAAGAATCGGATTGTTGGTAATGGCATTCTGACCATACCAAATACCACCTTTCTGCATGATTTCATGGGCTCTAAAGGGAATAAATACAGCAGCACTTTCGGTAAGTAGGGTACGAGTGATATTGAGCTTGTTGACTCCAATAGGAAGGGCTGTTTGTAGACCATCCAATTGTCTTTTCGAAAAGTATAATGTTTCTAATTCACAAACATATTTACGAGCAACAGCTTTTAATGTTTCACTATCTTTATCCAGTTCTTCTAATGAATCGGCAAGATGAACAACCGTAATATTACAAAGCATCATTCTTTGATCTCGTACAATTAAATCGTCTAAGAATTCCTTACATTCCTTACGTTGTAGCTCCATGTCATAAGGGATGATAGCAGAGAAGTTATTATTCCGATTTTGCTTCATTTGCCAATCGGTAATATTCTTTTCTACACCTAAAAACTTGTTTTCTACTTCTCTAACTGCTTCATCAGTAGGAATTGTAATAATGTCCATGGAATACATGAGATTCTTGTTTAAATCGCAAAGTTCGGATACAAACTCGTCTTTTAAAAAGCCTGGATAATTGCTTAAATAAAGAACTCTTCCATATTTACCATCAAATTCAAAATATTTGTTGTGGTATTTGCTCATTCTAGGCATAATCAAATCCTTAAAAGAATGACCTTTCTTAGCTAAATCATTCATATCGAAAGAAAACTCTTCCGTTTCACTACGATAAAAATCATGAAGCATTTTTAATCGTTCTTCCGCATTTAATTCAATACAAGAAGAACCAAGACGTGCAAACAGGGTAGAGAATTCAGTGGTGATTCTAGAAAAGGTGAATCTTGCTTCTTCTATACTGTTTTTAAAAATCGTTACCGTAATGTATTTCTCTTGAACAATATCATCACTTTCGGATAACTTATCTAAAAGCATATTATTGTATTCTTCACGATATGGATCTAAGTTATCTTGTTTTAATGGAATCAAGATATCCTCTTTAAACTTCTTGATATCCACTTTTCGATTATTGATAGTTATCTTTGTCATCACAGAAGAATCAAAAGAATTCAGTAAATCACTATAGCTTAAAAAGAGATTGTTTTTATCTTCTCCAGAAGCAATCTTATAGTTGATATCTAAGAACCTGTAACTCTTTGTATATTTATTACCGGATTTAAAAATACCATCCTTATAGATTGTGTCTACGGGGATGGTATCCTGAACTGTTCTAGGCACTCTTATTTTTTCTTTGTTGAGCTTTTTCAATCTTTCGTAGCTTTTTATCATGTACAATCGACTCCTTTCTTGATTGATTAATGAATGGTTCAAGTATTTCATAATAAAGATTAAATGGCACATTAATCAAATTCTTTGTAGACAACGCAAAAGAAGATATTGCCATCTTCACAATATCTTCTGTATACATCCCTTGAAATTTGATGAATCCTAGTGCAGCAAAGGGTGCGGCTCCAAGCATGCATAGCCAACTGGTAACTTCTGTGCCAAATCTCTCTTTGAATAAAAAATACAAACCACACGCAACAGCACACGCTAGTATTGAAAAGATAGTTTGACGTAAAGATAGGCCAAGAAGTATGCTTTCGGTATAATCACGTATTTCCTTGTTGATCTTAATTTCAAAATTAGATTTCATCTGCTTCTCCATCATCAAATGGAACAGATGTCGCAAATAATATGTTTTCTACCGGTATCACAATTTTTCCATTATTACTATGAACAACTACCTTATCCTCTTCATGTTCAATCTTATACATAATCTTTTGATTCATAGGTAAATTCAATGGTTCTTGAATTTGAATCGTATCTCCTGTTTTTAAAATAATTTGATTTAATATAGTTTCTTTCATATAAGTTCCTTCTTTCTGTTTGAGTATAAAAAAAGCAGGAATTATATTAGATAATCCTGCCATAAATAATCAATTTTGTTTTTATTGTTAATCTTTAGATGGGAGCTTTAGCTTGAATTCTCCTCCGCTTAACGCAGCGACTCCAACTCCTACTAAGGAAGCTACAGCAACACTTGCAACTCCAAGCATTTTCCAATTGAATTGCTTATTTTCTGAATCCTTTTCTGATGCTTTATTCTCATAGTATTTATGCTCTTCGAACGTTTCTCTTTGTTTCTCTTTAACAAGCTCTAACACTTCTTTTTCTCTATTAAATATTTCAATCCTTTGTTCAAAACTTAAAGAAGAATCGTCTGATACTTTAGATAAATCTTCTAAAACTTTGTTTGCCATTTCAATGAAGCTTGCTTTTGAATCTTCGGAGCTATCTACTCCTTTTTTACTAATTTCAAAATATTTGTCACTACTTTTCTCATTGCTTTCTATAATATTTTTTATATTCTCTGTGTATTCAGAAATAGCGACCTTAAGCATTTCTGCAACTTCTGGAAATTGAGCAATGATCTCCCCAGCTACATCTGGATTTAAATCATTTAATTTTGAAACTAAAGAAATGACTTCGCTCTTTTTGATGTTTTTGAAATCGGTTCTATTCAGTATATCTAATATTTTTTGAGCTTCTGCTGGATATTCCATTAAAAATCACCTCTAACTAAATTATACTGCTTATGACCGGCAATTTTGACCGCTGTGTACAGCGAATTTTGACCACTGTGTCCGAAGGATTTTGACCGGGTGTCTTATATAGAAAACATGGGTGGCAAACGCCACCCAAATTCATTTTATTTTCTATAATCTTTACCTTTAATATCTAATCTATAAGCTTTCCCAGTAGCTCTAGATAGTGCCGCATCCGCATATGTTGCATTTTCAAATAATGAGAACCATTTGTTGACCGGGTATTGGGATATAAAGATTACCGAACCATTTTGGTCTCTTGAATCTAAAACTTCAAAAAATATTCTACAACTACGAACGTCTAGATTCATAAGTCCTATATCATCAAGTATTAATAGATCTAGTTTAGCTATTTGATCAAGCGCTCTTAGATATGTATTATCTTCTTCCTTCATTTTTAGTTCTGCAATTAATCTAGAGGTACTACAATATCTAACACTTCTTAGTTGTGTTAGTGCTCTTACGCCGATACATGAAGCTATCCAAGTCTTACCACAACCACATGGTCCTGTTATTACTAGATTCTTCTTTTCATCAATGAAATTACATGTCATAAGTCTATCTAGTGAAGTCTTATCTAATTCTCTAGTCTCATCAATTATAAGATCACTATATTCAGCACTAGGATATTTCATATGTGACTTCTTTAATCCTCTTGCTATCTTATTGGCATATCTAGATAGATACTCGTTAGTAATTAGCTCAATGATTCTTTCATCAGCTGTCTTAAGCCCGATGTTTGGATTGTTTATTTGTTCATCAAGAGTTGAAGCCATAACTGAAAGGCTCATCTCATTTAAGTAAATTTTCATATTATCGATGGTAGTTAATGTTCCATCTTTCTTTTTAAGTGACATTAAAATTATTCCTCCTACTGATATTCTTTAGGACCACGAATGTTCTCATGGTCAATATATTCTTCTTTGTCTTTTAAACTTTTAAGTCTTCTTGAAACGTATGAATAAGTCATCGTATTGAGTTCACAGGCTTCCTTACATACTCTTTCAATTTGGGCATCTGTATACTTGTGGTCTATATGGTAAGCTATAATTCCCATACATGATCTATAAGCTTGTTCAGGGTGCCTTTTACTAGCCATAATCGCTGCTATAACCTTTTGTACATGAACGCCAATAATACTGGCCATTGTCAAATACCAATTAGAATCTCTAACTTTTTCCTGTTTAGCTAATTTGTGATTTAAAGGCATATGATCATCAATTGTTGTGTAATAGGTATACCTTGTATAACATCTATTGTGAGTTGCGATTTCTTTACCGCCCATATCGGTTATAATAACCTTATCAAAGCTATACTTAATAATCACGGTTTGACCTAAGTACTTATAAGGAACAGAATAATAATGAATCTTATCACCTTTGATAGTGACGTGATAAGTATCAGGGACTATAGCTGACCAGTAATCGAATACTTCAAACCTCCTTGGGGGTAACGGCCTTAACTCTGGTTTATCGTATTCGTTAAACCATTCAGTTCTAGTCCCACTTTTAATTTGATATGGTAAATTGGCTAATTCCTTACAAATCCTTAATGCATCTGCATTTAATTCAATAAGAGAACTATACTTTTTATCCTTAATCTCCATAAGTAATTGTCTTTCAAACCATCCAACTGTAAACTCTACATCGTTTTTATCTGTCGGAGCTTTTGGACGAGCAGGCATCACAACATACCCATAGTGTTCTTGCATATCCTCATACACTTTATTAAGAATTAAGTTGTCCTTGGTGTTTTTGATGGTTGCACATTTTGTGTTATCAGGGACAACATACTTAGGTATTCCTCCATAATACTCAAGTGCGTGTATATGTCCTGTAATATAGCTTGATATCTTTTCATCTAAGAAGCCTTCAATATAAGGAAATCCCGACATACCAAGTGTTGTACAAAAGAAATGTACTGTTTCTAAATTGATTCCATCAAAATAATAGTTAACAGTATCTCCCATCCAATCCACATAAAGATTCTCACCAGGTGGCTCATTCATAATTAGTACTGGTGCTTTCTTATTCTTTAAACACCAGTCCCTATAGAGTTCACAATACCTTGTGTAAGAATAAGGATCTTCATCCTCTTTACAGTACATCCTCCATAAGAAGAATAGCGTCATTCTTCTATCACTTTGTAACTTCTTGTGAATCAAAGAAAAATTAGGCAACTTCTTTTTATTGTGAGGTTCGCACTGCTTAGGTCTCAACATTTTGTCACATTCTTCATCAGACATAACTTTAATAGATTCTAATGTTAGGTTAAAAGAATCGATAGTTTTACAAATAGAATTAATAGTTCCTTTTGAAAAGCCTACATAAGCTGGTGAATATAAACGTTCCATGGCATTTTGAGACATGTGATACTTAAGCTTTCCTTCAGCTACTTTAAGTATCTTGCCTTTTGCGGTTAATTTCACTTTCATCATTAACCATCCTCCTTTCACCATCCATTAGACAATAATAAAGTAGGCGATAGATTTAAATATTTTCTATCGCCCCTTCTCAAACCATACGTGCCCTGCTAAGGCATACGGCTTTCCAATGTGAATTATTTGAATAGACTAAATGTTGTAAATTGCATATTACTTAGCGTATGCGAATTTGAAGAACTCGCTTCTATAACCTTTCCGATATTTCTTTTTTCTTTCTTTTGTTTGGCTAAGAAATTCATCAATGGAAAGATTTGGGGAAAATATTAGGTACTTTAGATATTCACCAGTGACAAGGCCCATGTCTTTCACAAAGAACTCGTTGCCGTATTTAACTGTTAAGAGTTTTCCTTGTGTTTGACCACCATGTTTCTTTCCTCTACACGAGAAGCTTACACGTAATCTTTGTCTTACATACCCATCTAGTGCGCCTGTTTTTAAGGTAGGGATACCATACATAGTTCTACCCATCTCTTTAAGTATTGGCTCTAATTCCTTTTTGACTTCAAATGGGATTAGGAAGTAGTTGAACTTTCCTCTTAGGATTGGATTTAAGATTTCTTTCCATTTCTCAAACGAGTATGTCCAACTCTTCTTTGTTTTAGCCTTAATATCGGTTTTAAATTTCTTCATCGATTTGATAGAAGGGCCAAATGTGTAATACACTCTATCCCCGTTTTTGTTTAATCTTAAATGATTAAACGTAAAGCCTAAGAAGTCAAAGTCTTTGTCATGGAAGTCGATATCATCACTTTTATCTTCAGCTAGTTCTAATCCAAGTTTCTCTAAAGTATCGTGCACCAAAACTTTAGCTCTCTCTAATTCTTCTTTAGATTTGCACATAACTATTGAGTCATCCGCGTATCTTACAAACTCTAGATTTTCCTTAGCTAATTCCCAATCAAGTTCATTAAGATAAACGTTTGCCAACAATGGCGAAATGACCCCGCCTTGCTGCGTGCCGCTTACTGTTTCGTACTTGATTTCATCTTCCATATAACCTGCTTTTAAGGTTTTCCAAATAATATCTAGCACTGTTCCATCGGATACATACTTATTAATAACCTTCATAAGTTTCTTATGAGGTATATTGTCAAAGTAGCCTTTTATATCAAAATCGTAGATATAAAGATATCCACTTTCAAGTCTTGATACAACTTTCTTGATAGCTAGTTTTACATCTCTTTGAGGTCTAAACCCACAAGAGTTTTCATGGAATACCTTTTCTTCAAAGAATGGTTCAAGCTTCATAACTAAAGCTTGTTGAACAATTCTATCCTTGATTGTTGGGATACCAAGTGGTCTTAGTTTCCCGTTTTTCTTAGGTATATACTTTCTTCTTACAGGTGAAGGCTTATAAGTTTTAGTTTTAAGTTCATTTAAGATTACTTCGATGTTTTCGTCTAAGTGTTCTTCAAACTTTTTAATACTTACTTTATCAACTCCTGCGCATCCATTGTTCTTCTTTACTCTTTTAAAAGATTCTAAAAGAACATCTTTGTGTAGGATTTGTCCATACACACTAAATAATTTGAATTTTAATGGTTCATTCATAACGTCTATTCTTATCTCCTTTCTTCTGATATGTAATATCTTCTAAGGTTAATAATGATTGTTTATCAATATTCTTAGATTTAACACTTACATATCGACACTTACTCAAAGCTCACAAGGTGCCACCGCTTCGCTCCATCATATTTCTATAACTTCTTAACTACTATCAGTGACTCTGACTTCTTCGTACACTATTCATCACTTCGCTACGCTTATAGATGGTAGTCCATTAAATACGAAGACCTCACAGGATTATCTGTGCCTTCCCTTGAACTCATGCCTCCTGCTTTCACACTTAGTACTATTAGATATCGACATAGTCTTTGATATCTAATCATAGGACTTCTATAATTTTCGCTACATCATCACTACTAAATGCCACTGTGCATTGATATATTGGTGCCTAAGTTCTTGCGTAACTCCCTTCACACACCACCTCACGATGATGCATTGAGTCTGACTTACTACTTGGCTATGTCCTTAGTAGATAGGTATTTCAACCTATTGGGAGTGTCTTACTTCCATGTCTTTTGTATATAGTGATACTAGTATCTTTTATACCTAGACATATAAAATAAAACAGATAGTATTATCTAGTGATAACACTATCTATTAGCACGACTGCCTGTCGTACAAAAATCCGGCTAATTTAACTAGCCGGTCAGAATCTATCGTATTAGTGGTCAGAATTAATCGTAGGGGTGGTCAGAATCTATCGGACACAGTGGTCAAAATCCTTCGTTATAAACAATTATACAGTTAGCTAGATTTAAATGCAGTAAAAAACATCTAGAAATTAGTAGATATGAATTCTATAGTCCCATCATTTCTTTAACTATTCTGTCAGACATCTTGATTGTTCCTACAAGTACTAACATATTGAATATTAATTCTCCAATGTAGCTCCATACCATAGATACACTAGATGCTGTTGAATCTACTACTGGTGGACTTGATGCAAAGGCAGAGAAGATAATACATGCCAGGACGATGATAGCGCCTTCTAAACATACTCCAGCATAGCTTTTAATAAATGTAAAAGCGATATTTTGTGTGCTTTCTCCTGCAGCAGCTGCAAGTGGAATTGGAGATATAGCTGTATACATGTACAGTTTAAAGAATCTTCCATATACTGTTAAAATCATCACAAAAGACAAGATTGTGATAAATATAGATCCTAGCAAGGTTACTGCCCATAATGGAATAGATTCTAAAAAACCGGTGTTACTTACAGCATCTACAATTTCTTGTGGAATCACTGTTTCGTTAGATACTCCAAGTCCAACAGTTTCTGTAATCGATTGGATAATTCCTTGTACGATTTCAAATATTTTCGTCATAAGTTCCATTCCATAAAGTACTAAAGTTCTTGCAATGATAAATCTTAGAAATAGTTTGAAGGCTTGTTCAGGCCGTTTAACATCCTGCCAGCTTGTACAGGTTCGTATTAATCCCCATACAAAGAAAAGTATAAGAAGGGCAAGTCCAATTGCTTGTAAGCCTTCATGTACTTTGACAATGATTTTCCATATATCACCACCTTTAAATGACTCTGGTGATTCAGTAAGCAACAACCATATTTCAGCAAGTTTAGAATTCCAAGTATTAATGGCACTTGTTAGGTTATCGATGATTCCATCCATACATTAACCTACAATAATATTTAAAATCTCTTTCGCAAACGTAATAATAATTCCACCAGCAACAGTCATAAATCCATTTGCTCTTTGGCTTGGATCATGGCTTTTTAAAGATAAACCAACCTGTACAATTCCAAAGCCTAATAGAATCATTCCAATCGCTCGAATGAGTCCAAACATGAAGTCACTGAAGTTATTGACTACAGTAACTGGATCATTAGCTGCATAGATAGGTGTTGTAAGGTTTGTTGCTAGTATCAATGCCATGTAGGCAAAGAGTAATACTTTTCTAATTGTTTTTATTTTCTTCATTTTCTTTGATCTCCTTTACATATTTTTCTGCTTCTTCTTGATCTAGCAATTCATATTCATTATCTGAAAGAAGAATATTCTGCCAGTCATCAATGAAATGATGTGCTTGTCCATGAATATAAGGTTCTTGTCCTCCATCTAGTGTTTGTTTAATATTTGGATGTTTTAATAAATCATATTTTTTATCTTTTATAGGTCGCTCTCCTTTAATAAAAAGAAGTCCGTAATTGTTATCCAATAAACGAACTTCATCCGCTGTTAATAATTCTCTTCCTGTCTGTTGATAGTTGGTTGAATAATTACCGCTTCTTCCTGAAGATTTACCAAAGGTATTGGTATCTAAAGTTTCTTTTCCTAATAGCTCGCTAATATATTTATAGGTGCTCTGTTCATTACCACCAAGATAATAGGTTTCATCACAGTTACCTACAATGGATTCCCAGCTATCTTTATATAAAGCTTTAATCTGAGCCAAGTTTTGTAGAATAATCGATACAAAGATTTGTCTTGAACGCATGGTTGAAAGCAATTTATCAAATTCATCTGGTAGGGCAACATTGGCAAATTCATCCATTAAGAAATGTACGGGTATTGGTAGTTCTCCACCATGTACATAATCTGCCTGGTAATAAAGCATTTGAAATAATTGTGTATACAACATACCTACAATGAAATTAAAGGTGGAATCATTATCAGGAATAATCGCAAACAAGGCTGTCTTTCTTTCTCCAATTTGTTCAAGTTCCATTTCATCATACTTAGTAAGTGAAGCAAGTTCTTCCAAGTTAAAAGCAGCAAGTCTCACACCAACCGAAATCAAAATCGATTTTGCGGTTTTACCTGCTGCCTGTTTATATATTTTGTATTGTTTTAATGCTAATGAATTAGAATCTATCATTTCCAGTCTTTTAAACAATTCATCCAAAGGACTTTCATAATCTTCTTCATCCTCTTTGACTTCTGCATAATTGAGCATTTCCATAACCATAGTAAAGTTCTGCTCATCTTCTGGAGCATAATGGTATAGATACAACATCAGTGCTTCCAATAGTGCTGTTTCACTCTTTTCCCAAAATGGATCATTTGTTGAAGATCCTTTTGGAGTTGTATTACGAATTAGATTCGTAATCAATTTCAATACATCCTTGTCACTTTGAATATAATGAAATGGATTATATCCCAATGATTTAGACATATCGATTAAATCAATGACTTTTACTTCGTATCCATTTTCTTCCAATAGATATCCAACACTACGAATAATTTCACCTTTTGGATCCAGTACGACAAAACTTGTATTACATTGCATGATGTTTGGCTTGGCATAAAATCTTGTTTTGCCAGCACCAGAACCACCAATAACCAGTGTATTTAAGTTTCTACGATGTTTCTTGCCATTTAAGCCAATTCTTACATTTTGAGAAAAGACTTTATTCAACAAGTAATTCTTATCGGCATATTTCTTACATACCCGAAAAGGATTAGCCCATCTAGCGGATCCATATTCTTCATTCCTTCGATAGTTTTTGGATGATGATAAATAGATACCAACTGTAATTCCATATGTTAGTAAACATAGTCCTATTGATTTTAAAGTGTTATTTGTCCATTGGATTTGAAATGGATGGGATATGGCTTCATTTAAATTGGGTAGGGCATATAATAAACCTTTATCCATGTATGGAGCAATTAATAACCCAAACCAAATTACAGGAACGATTAACAGTATTAGAAATACAATTTCATCTTTTCTTTTATCAATATATATCACCTACCTCTGTTTAAGCTCATTGATTTATCAGAATCAGCATCACATACTTTGACAATCAATGAATCTAGAAAATCATAGTTCTTTTGAGCTAATCTTTGTTTATCTCTAAGATCTGCAAGAGCACGCACAATGATTCTTCTTTCTGTATCATCAACTTGGAGTTCAATCATTTCATCATTTTGTTTCTTAAACCAGTTACGCATATCTGTTATCTCACTTTCTTTTTTGATTTCTTTCTTACTGGATATTTTGGTGCAGAAGATTTTAATTGTTGCTGCTTAATATCTTTTAATTCCTGACGAACAGAAGGTCTATCCATAGTAGCTGTTGATTTTTTTCTTCCGACGGTTTTCTTCTTGCTTTCTTTCTTCAATGTTTTTGAAGATGGCTCGAACGGAGTACCGTCCTTGCTTGTCCGAGCCTTGACGGGGTTTGTTTTTTCATCCATCAGTTTTGATAACAATGCATCATGCTCTTCATCACTCATTGGCTTTATATCCTTTTGTGATAAGACAGATTCACGAATGGCTTTTGTATCAATGGTTGCCAAATCAAATTTATCTACCATTCTAGATATCTTAGAAGCATCTTCTGCTTTGACCATGATATCTACAATTCCATCTGTATTGTTCTTTTCTTTTAATACAGAATAGAGAACACCATAGTGTTTAGCTTCTATACAGAACTTTTCTAAATCCTTATGATGAATCGCAAAAACTTTTAATTCTTTTCCAGACTTTAATAGATTATCTAGATTTGTTTTCCCTTTGATTTTCTTATTATCGGAAATGATGGCATACAAGGTAACAGCTAAAGATTTTGCAGCTGTTCCACCAGCTTTTAATCCAATTTCAGCAGCTACCTGAATACCTTCTAACGTCATTTTCATCATCTGATCCGCCGTATCGGCACTGTTCATAAATTCAAGCTCCTTTCGTATTCTTTTTGTGTTTGCATACGCTTCGTTTCTAATGCGTTTACCATTTTTAGCTTTTCTTCAATATCAGGTACTCTCTTTTCTATATCTTCGCATATTCGGATTTCCTTTTTCCCATGTGCAATTTTAGAAGTGAGCGTATCTCGATCTTGCTTTAATTGTTGTTTTAAATCATGATTACGACATCTTTTAATCTTGTTGTAAATGGATCTTCTTTGATTCATCCAGTTTTCTATTTGATTGTTTAATTCCAATTTAAAAGCAAGCACATCTTCCACTGTTTCAAGATTGTGCTTGCCAATGAATGTATTTTCATCTGTGATTTTGTCCATATAAATCAAATCCTTTCTAAGTGCTGGACTTGGATATTTTTGTGGTATGCCTTTTGGCTTTAAGATACCTAATTCAAAACAATATCGAATATACATCGCTTTGATTCCTTTTAATTTTCTATGATTGCCTTGATATTCTTTACAGGGTATAACATCTGGAACAGATGACTGCATAGGGAATAAGAAGTTGCTGTTGATACGTTCCATCAGATGTTCTTCATCATACCGATTATCACGAGTTAATTTATAAAAGCGGAATGTACGCTTGGATTGAGGATGTTTTAAAGTCCAATGTTTCCCACTCAGATTTACAACATACCCAATTTCTTCAAGCGCTGCTTTAAACTGTTCTGGAGTTCTTGCATACAATAAGACGGAATCTACATCATAACGAATAATCTTACGAAAATAGATTCCATCGTTTTTTTCGGCATTCCATTCACCATAATTCATTGCTCTTGCTTCCGGCTTTGTGATTGTAGTTAAGCCATGTTCTTTACAGATGGCATCATTGATTTCTCGGAAGTGATCGATATCCACTTTCTTATTGTCATACTTTTTACCATCTACCCAGGAAACGGAGTTTACTACAAAATGATTATGCAAATGTTCCTTGTCTAAATGAGTAGAAACAACAACTTCAAATCGATTTCCCCACATCTGTTTAGCAAGTTGTACACCAAGTTTATGACATTCATCAGGTGTAAGTTCTCCTGGTTTAAAAGATTGCACCGCATGAAATGCAAGTCTTCCATCCATTTTGTTGTAGGAAAGCTTTGTATTCATCATTTGTGATAATGCGGTTTTAGGATCACAATTGATTCCGGTAATGTATTCTTGTTCGTTGGTCTTATAGCCTTGTGTTGTATAGGTTAATACTTCCTTTAAGCCATCACTCATTTCTTCTTTTGTCTTATCCGGATTTTTAATGTAGTTAAGTACACGATTCAAATCATCTTTTACTGCCCATATTTTGGTAATTGCCATAACTCCTCCAAATTAGTAGGTTGTCGAATTAAAATCATAATCTGATTGATTTGGTCTTGTAGTAATTCAAAGTCTTCCTGATATTTTTGAATGCTAGAATGGTTGATTGATATTTGATAGATATCATTCGAGATATTTCTAAGCAGCAAAATTGTATCAATCAATTCTTCACTAGGGGAAGCGCGTGGAACTAGACCATTAATAATCATTCTTAGATATGATTCACGAGATAACTTAGATTGTCTTACAAGATGATTTAAGTGCTTTAATTCTTCTTCGGTCATCTTGATTTCAATTCTTTTATTCCTTCTTCTCATATTCTTTACAGGTTGCTCCTTGAATGAATAAAAGAGATGTGATGCCAAAAATCATTCCACTAACAAAGGTTAATAAGTTTAGTAATAAATCCATATCCATTTTTGATATTCCTCCTGGTATTGGGTCTTAGGGATAATCCCTAAATATATGTCTTTGGTCGGTCAAAGACGTTGCTTGCTACAAATGTAGACAACTATTTGGCTACATCCTTCTTTTTAGATGGAATAAGATCTGATAATTCAGATTCCATCTTTTCTAATACTTCCTTCTTTTGATTTAAGAGTTTTAAAGTAGAAGTAAGTGTTAAATTTTCTTCATTTAATTGTGCAAGCTTTTCATCGTTTTTAGCTTTTCGATCCTCATAATATTTGATTTTCTTTAAGATATCTTCGTACTTTATCATTTTGAAAATCTCCTAATGTAAGATTTGCGAATACTGCTGTTTATGAATTCGCTTTTGATAATCATCAGCTTTTTCTAAGACACGTTCTTCTTTTGAATAATGATAAATAGTATCTGATAGCTTTAGATCTTCATCCACAATCGTATTATTTACATAATGCAATGTATTTTTAACGTGTTCTTGATTTAGATTTGGTGAATCACTTAAAACCAAAACTTCATCTGTAGAAGATGGGATAATGTATAAATCACGATCCAACTTAGAGGCTATTTCATTTAATAGATTTGGATAAAACATGGATGCAGCACCACCCGTATTATGTTCGTTAGATACGATAATAAGTTGTTTATCCTTTTCACGATAGGCCACATTTTCGGGCACTCCTAATAGAAATGTTTCAATAGGGATATACTTGGGAATCATGATTTTAGGTGAAGAAACAAGTGCATCTTTATGCAGAGTAGCTACATCAATTCCATACTCATCCATCATTTGATTCGTTACTTTAGCCGAACAAAAACGTTCATCTGTTGTTTGAATCATGACACGATATATGATGGCTAGATCTCCAATAATTGTATGCGGCATGTTTTCCAATTCTTGTTTATGAGTATCGGCATTAATCACATTTATAAACAAGTAGTCTTTAACGTTTTCATATTTAAGTAATGCATTTACGTTATTCAATACTTTTCTATTTTCAATCATTAAGCTACCTCTTTCTTTAATTCTTCCAAATAAAAAGCCAATCGTTTTTCTTGATTGGCTGTTGAAAATTCATTAAATACAAGTGTTATTTCCATGATTATTTGTTCTCACTTTCTGGATATAAACCATAGAAGAAATCATCTGTATCAACTTCTTCAATTTCATGTTCATATCCTTCAATCGCAAAAACCATCCATTCAATGATGTCATCGTACATGGATTGTTTAGCTTCAATGAGCGCTTTGATTCCTTCTTGATATGATATGCGTTCTAATTGATTATCAGCAGCTTCATTAGAAAATGTATATTCTGTAATTACATTTTCAATGGAATCTAGCATCAATAATTGAGCTACTACGATTTGTTTATCTTCTTCAGTTAGATTTGAATAGTTAAAAACTTTAGTGTTGTAAGTCATTCTTCTTTCCTCCTTTAGATTCGATTTCAATAGAATAGGTTCTTTCATTTTGTAAGTCGCCAAATAGACTAGCCATTAATTCAGAATCATTTTTAGTAGCTTCATAAGAATCAATGTATTCATGATCCACTAAATGAAATTCTTTTTTCTTTGATTTTTCACTTTCAACTAGTTCTGTAGCGGTAATCTTTAAGGCAGCTTCTTCATTTAAATCTAATGAATCTGGTGTTTTATTTAGATCCATTAGTAGTAATGTTTCATTAAAGAGAATTGGTTCTTCTTCCTTTAATGCCTTCATTTGTTTAAACATAATATTTAAGAATTGTTTTTTTACTTGATCATTGACTAGTACTTCCACTGGTTGATCTAAAATATCTTTGTAGTGTTTAGATGGAACAATGGTAGGTTGTTTTGTATCTGGATTAATGTAGGAATAAGTCATGCGACTGATGTTGTCACAGACTTCTTTGATTTTCATTTTTTGAAATAGATCAAATTGTTTGTTCACGACGTGCTCCTTTCATATTTACTAATTTTTCATTTACATCTTTGTATTTTGTTGGATGTTGATCTACACAATGGTATTTATTCTTTAAACGATTCATTATATAAGTAGTAGCACTCGTGCCAACTTCATCATTGTCTAGATGAAATATAATTGTTTTAATGTTTGGATTTCTGCTTAAAAATGATTTTAAAGATATAGGAATATCACCATTCGCTTGATTATTTGCACCAGATAAAGATAAATAGTTCTTTGTAATAAAATTTTCATTAGTTTCTTTTAAAATGGTCATATAAGATAAAAGATCAATAGCTGCTTCAAATACATGAAGTTCATCACTATTAGTGTTTGCGTAAGAAAAGCTGAAAGCTTTATTACTTCCTGCATGATCTAATTTAAAATTTTTGTAGATACTTCTTTTAAAAGCATAGGCAGGTTGTTGACCATCATAGCCAACAAAGACAACATTCTTATAGTATTTACTTTGATAAAGCATATTATTATCAATAAAGTAATTTACGATATCTCTATCAATTTTTCTCACATCACAAAGATAATGAATAAGTGCGTTGTTATTAGAATCTTTTAAAGGTAATACAAAAGATTTTCTTTCTTTGGACTGTTCAACAGTAATAATTGGGGTACTAACTTTCATTAAATCAACTAGGTACCAACATGCATCTAAGAATTTCATTCCTTCTACTTTGGTTAAATAATCAATGGCTGATTTACCACCGGTTCGTTTTGACCACCAATACCATTTGCCATTAGAAAAATGCAGGGAATCATGATATCGATGGTAATAATCGGTTCTTCCGTTTTTAATAAGAAGGTCAGGATGATAATTCTTCATATAATCAAAAGCGCTAAATGATCTGATATTTTGTAGTGTTTCTGAATCAATATATCTACTCATTATCTTTCAATTCCTTTGCTGATTGGTGGAGCCATCTTTTCAATTCCATGCTGTTCACAAAACTTTTGGATATCTTTTTTGTTTGTTATTTCATCTTTTTCTGTATAGATAGCATTCACTTTATATTTTTGTTCAGGAATATTTTTAAGCCATTGATTCATAAATTGATTTAATTCATTTTGCTTTAATGGAGTATCTGCAACTTCATAGAATTGTAGATTGTCTTGTTGATAAGTTTGAGGTAATAATAGTTCTTTATCTTTATCAACAATAAATTCAACATCTGGATCTGCCATAAGATCACCATTTAAAACATAATTATGAGCCATTACATATCTATTCTCGTCAAACATTTCAATGTTTAAATCCATAAAGTGTGGAGTTGAATATTTCATGTATATTGCATCACCGTTAAGTATTGGTCTAGCAATATTTTCAAAAAGCTTATAGTTTTCGTGTTCAATATCTTCTTTCGTTAGCATGATTAATTTCTCCTTGTAGATAGGTTCAAGCTGCTCAATCATTTCATGAGCAGTACTTTGAATATTGTTTAGAATTTCTTTTAATTCTTTTGGATCATTGTTTGCATAGCTTGCAATGTAACCAAAAGAGTATTCAGAAGTATCTAATCCAAAGTGGTCACAAATAACAAAAGCCAACGATTCTGCTTCTATTTCTCGTTGGCTTTGATCTTTATCTGTTTGTTTATGAAGTATGCTATGAGCGTACTCGTGTATTAGTGTTTTTGCGGTATGGATATCTTCTAAGTCCTTATTCACAACAATTTGATCTGTAGTAGGGGAATAATATCCTTTGGCACCATTTGCTAGATTAGAGTCTTCAGACTTGTTTTTAAATTCGATTGGAATCTTGCTAGCTGATTTAATTGTTTCTATCATGGCGAGAGATTCTTTATTAGAACCTTTTAAATCTGAAATTAATTCAGGAAGGGGATCGCCTGTGGTTTGTGAAATATCAAATACAGTTGTTGTCTTAAAGCACAATTTATCGAACTCTTTTTCTTCTTGAACTCTATGACCATTAGAGTCTAAAACTATCTTTCCATTCTCATCTAATTTATCAACCATTCTTGTTTCCTTAGTTGGAAATGGAGCTAGGATAACTAATCCTTTTTCACCTTTATTAACTTGTCGATTGAAGTTGTACTTCCAGGCATTATACCCAGCTACATGAGTAGCATTAGGATTTTGATAAAGTATCAATAGTGTATTGTTTAATGAATAGTTATGGAATTTGCTTAAACAAGATAAATAGTTTTTAAATTTATCTGACGAATATACGTCTTTAACACCTTGTTCAATCATATCGAAAGCTTGTGCAGTCTTATCATTGTTTGCCATAATGTCACCGTCCTTTCTAAAATAGGGTAAAAGAAAAGCATCTATTCATTATATAGACGCTCTTTTTCTTCTTGTTCATCAAGTCAAAATCTTCATTTCAATTGAATTTTTATCTTACAAACTGGAATTTTCAAATTAGTCTTTGCAAATAACCTTTGAACCTTCACCAT
>ERZ1034897.433-NODE-433-length-21188-cov-5.471727_pt1 | contig 21188 bp, 15 predicted proteins | sample MGYA00520629_ERZ1034897 | MGnify/ENA primary metagenome ERZ1034897 (study PRJEB33766, sample SAMN09781789) | gut metagenome | biome: gut microbiome | host: Homo sapiens | place: Madagascar | study: EMG produced TPA metagenomics assembly of the PRJNA485056 data set... | reverse complement strand
CAAAAATTACTTGTTTTTTCTTCGCTCACCCTCTTTACTTCATACCATTGGACTTCCTCTGTGCACGGGAGCTGTCATCCGATCCCGTTTCATGCTATACTGATTGTACCATGTTTTATCATTGATTGCCAGCCCAGCCGCTGGTATGTGAAAGGAGATCATTCCATGGAATTTGAATACAAAAACCCAAGCCTCTGGCAGGATCTTGCCGAAAAAGATCGCGACGCCCTCTTCGCCTACGGCGAACGCTACAAAGCATTTCTCGACGCCGGCAAAACCGAGCGCGAATGTGCAGCCGAGATGACCCGTCAGGCGCACGCCCACGGCTTCATCGATCTTGCCGACGTGCTCGCTGCCGGAAAAATGCCAGAAGCCGGCACAAAGATCGTCTACAACCACAAAAACAAAGCCGTCGTCCTCTTCGTCATCGGCGAGCGCCCGCTGGAAGCCGGCATGCACATCGTCGGCGCGCACATCGATGCGCCACGACTCGATCTCAAAGCGCATCCGCTCTATGAAGACGGCGAACTCGCCCTGCTTAAGACCCATTACTACGGCGGCATCAAAAAATATCAATGGACCTGCCAGCCCCTCGCGCTGCACGGCGTCGTCCATCGCGCCGACGGCAGCAAAGTCGATGTGCGCATCGGTGATGAAGCTGGCGATCCCGTGCTCTATATCACCGATCTGCTCGTTCATCTGTCCAAGCGCCAGAACGACAGCAAGCTTGCCGAAGCCATCAGCGGCGAACAGCTGAACGCCATTGTCGGTCACATCCCGCTGGCCGACGCCGACGAAAAAGAACCGATCAAAGCCGCCGTGCTGAAATTGCTCCACGAAAAATATGGCCTCATCGAAGAAGATCTGCTCCTCGCCGAGCTCGAGCTCGTTCCCGCACAGAACGCCGTCGACGTCGGACTCGATCGCGGACTCATCGCCGCCCACGGCCACGACGACCGCTCCTGTGCATACGCCGCCTTCGACGCGCTGCTGAATCTCGCAACGCCACAGACCACCGCCGTCGGACTCTTCGTCGATAAAGAAGAGATCGGCTCCGTCGGCAACACCTCCATGAGCGCGCGCTATTTCGAAAACATCCTCGCAGAGCTTTTCGCCCTCGACGGCAAAGACAGCGAGCTTTCCGTGCGCCGCGCCCTCGCCGCTTCCAGCGTCCTTTCCGCCGACGTCACCGCCGCGCTTGATCCAACCTTCCCTGACGTACATGACAAGCGCAACGTCGCCCTTCTCGGTCACGGCGTCGCGCTCTGCAAATACACAGGCTCCCGCGGCAAAAGCGGCTCCAACGACGCCAACGCAGAATTTCTCGCCAAACTCCGCCAGGCATTCTCAGCCGCCGGCGTACCATGGCAGATCAGCGAACTCGGCAAAGTTGACGAAGGCGGCGGCGGCACCATCGCCTACATCCTCGCCGAACGCGGCGCCGAAGTCGTCGACTGCGGCGTGCCAATGCTCTCCATGCACGCACCCGTCGAACTCGCCAGCAAAGCCGATCTCTACTTCACCATGCGCGCCTATAAAGCCTTCTACGAAGCAGCACTGTAAAATCGCCGCATAAAAACAACCCTGCCAAAAAACGAACACCGTTCTCCGGCAGGGTTGTTTTTGTTTTAAGCATTATGAAATAACATGAAGACACCGTCAACGATCATCACCACACAGATAAAACGCCGCAGCGCCAGCGCGTCCATATGACTCACCAATCGCTTCGCAATATAAAGTCCAACACCCATGCTGACAACACCAAGCAGCGTATAGCCAACAAGATCTACGCTGAACATCCCATTTATCACACGCATGACAAAATCGATCGCCAACGTGCAGCCGCCAACCAATTGCGATGTGCCGAGATAATCTTCCTTACTGCGCGTCGCTTCCAGAAAAAACGCCGCCATCAGCGGCCCGCCAACACCGAACATCCCCATGATGATCCCGCTCAGCGCAGCCAATACAATGAGCGCATGACCATTGGCGCGCACATGGATCACCCGCTGTCCCCAAAGCAGATAGATCGCCATTGCAACGAAGATCACACCCATCAACGTGTACCAGATCGGATGATCGCCAATGCGCTTTAGCACCAATACGCTCGCCAGATCCGCCACAACAAAAACAGCCAACCAATGTGGCACCCACTTCCAATCAATTGTACGTCGATAGAGCCAGGCATTGTAAAACATCACCACCATCGCCGTCAACGCTGCCAGCACCAACGACTTCGTGTAGCCAAAAATATACGGAAACACCATCAGCACCACCATGCCAAAAGCAAATCCGCTGATCCCCTGCACCACCGATGCCACTAAAACAATCGCACAGAAAGCAGCCAAGGTTCCTGCTGTCATTTTTCTCCCTCCTCTCTGTAGCCGTAGTATAGCATGGTAATTAAGCTATGTAAATCAGCTAGCGTTATCACATAATTATTAAGCATTTTTTAGGGATAGCGAATATTCTTTGGAAAATTAAAGGTTTTTGGCAAGCGACGCGTATACAGCATCCTGCCAAAAACCAATCTCTATTTTGCATTACTACTTTCTAACTAAGAATTAAAACTCCACCTCGCCATACAAATGCTGCAGCAGATCGCAGCTTTTCCGGTCGATGTCTGCAATCTGCACCTGATTGCCATTGTTCTCAAAATGCATGATCGCACCACGAATCGCCGTCGCTGCGGATTCGTCCCAGACGCAGGCATTTGTAAAGTCAAGAATCACGGTGCGCGCATTATTGTGGAAATCCAGCGCCTGGGTGAAGGCTTCCGTAGAGGCAAAGAAGAGCTGACCGCGTACGTTGTAAACGATGGTTTTGCCATCCCGTTCTTCGCGTACGCTGAGATTTGCTATGTGCAGTGCAAAGAAGATGGCGGTGAGGGCCAGCCCCAGCACGACGCCGTAAGCAAGGTTATTGGTTGCCACGACGACGGCAACAACGAGGACGACGACGAGGGCGTCGCTCTTTGGCATATGGGGCAGGCGTTTCAGCGCGCCCCAGTCGAAGGTGGAGATGGAGACGGTGATCATCACGGCTGTGAGGGCTGCCAGGGGAATCTGCACCATGAGGTCGTTCAAAAGGAAGATGAGCACCATGAGGAAGCTCCCACTAACGAAATTGGAGAGGCGGCCGCGTCCGCCGGAATTAACGTTGACGATGGCCTGGCCGATCATGGCGCAGCCGCAGGTGCCGCTGAAGAAGCCGCTGACGATGTTGGCAATGCCAAGGCCGCGGCATTCTCTGTTACGGTCGCCTTCAGAATCGGTCATCTCGTCGATGACTTTCGAGGTGAGAAGGGTCTCCGAAAGGCCTACGATTGCCAGCGAAGCTGAATATGGCAGTACGATCATGAAGGTTTCCATATTAAGCGGCACTTCCGGAATATGGAATGGCGGCAGGGTGGCTGTGATGTTGCCCATGTCGCCGATGGTGCGCACATCCACACGCCCTATGATGGCAATGGCGGTAACCACAACCACTGCAACGAGTGTCGAAGGCACGGCTGTCGTAACATATGGGAAAAAATAAATGATCGCGATGCCAAGCGCTACCAGGGCAAACATCTGCCAGCCTTCGCCTTCAAAGTTTCCCAGCTGGGAGGAGAAAATGAGGATGGCCAACGCGTCCACAAAGCCGATCTGCACGGTGTTGGGAATGAGCTTAATAAGGTTGCCAATCCCCAGCACGCCAAGCACAAACATGATCACACCGCAGAGGATGGTGGCAGCCATAAGATATTCCGGCCCATAGTCGCGCACCAGGCTCACGATGACGAGAGCCATGGACCCAGCTGCGGCGGAGATCATGGCCGGCCGTCCGCCCAGGAAGGCCATGAGCACGGTGAGCCAGAAGGAGGCATAGAGTCCCATCATGGGGCTGATGCCGGCAACGATGCAGAAGCCGACGACTTCAGGGATGACGGCGAAGGAGGAGACGAGGCCGGCGAGGATGTCACCACGAATGTTGCCAAACCACTCCTTTTTTTCTTGTTCGAGGTTCATAAATGTCAACTCCCTATATTAAAATAAAGCAAAAGAGTCTATTTCGATGCTACGCTACGGCAGGTCGAAATAAACTCTTCATGTTAAAACAACACGTGTTAAAGCGTCTCTATATCGATCGCATCATTTCTGTAGATACCCCAGCGATTGCCATATCGCAAGAGTGTTTCGACCGCTTTATTACCGTATTGCGATTTTATAGAATGATAGGTGTCTATAAACAGGTCTCTATTGGCATCCGTACAACGAATTTTTTCAAGTTCCTCAATATACTCTTTATTATAATAGGCACGTAGTTCTTTTTTATAATCCTGCATGACATCTGCCAAACGATAACTATAATTGTACCAGAATGTACGCTTGAAGATAGGCGTCGCCATACCCCCTTTAGATTCAATATCGAACAGCTTTTCGTAAACATATTCCATTCTCGCATTTTCTACATATCGCGTTCGGTTACCATCGAGATACATCATGCCGTAAATAGTCTTTTCAAAGATGTCTTTGGTTTCAAAGTTTTCCAGCATGCTCTTGCGTTCGTCTTTAAGCCAATCGCGCAAGGCCCTGTAAGTGTCCCACGTAATCTTGCGGCACGTATAGATGTATTCCATCTGTTCTTCAAAACGGCGCAACTTTTCGATATCGAAGACACCTTCGAGCTCTTCTACTTTCTTCCACATAAAGTCAGCAGCACTGTCATCCGTAATTTCCCTCGCCAACTTTTCCATTAAAGTAAAAAATTCCAACGGGAAATCATCTCGAATCTTTCTTGCCAGCTCTACTTTCACATCCTGTGCAATGACCTCTTTCATCCCTGCAGGTACTGGGCATTTTTTAGTATACTGATAGACATTGCTTGGGAAAATATTATGCAAGTTACTCTTTTCAATAAAATCATAAATATCATCTGCATTCGGGCTGATTTTATAAAAACGGTTCCCGTTTTCGAGATAAGCACAACCATACATGGTAAATTCCGTATCAAAGTAACCAAGTTCAGCCATTCTCCGAACATCGTCAGCAACCTGGGCGTCATGCAACTTCATCATCAAACCGAGTCTTCCAGTCATCGTCTCTTCCTCCTTTCTCAGAACATGTTAACCAATGTCGAATGACTTTCAACTGCCAAACGATAGGTGCCATCCGGCTCAGAAAAGAGATCAACTGGATAGTCAAGCAGGTTTTCCAACATTGATTCTTTAAGCATCTCACCGATTGGCCCCTGTGCGAAAACATTGCCATTCTTGAGATAAAGGATATGATCAAAGAGAGGAATGATCTCTTCCACATAATGAGTGACATAAATGATTGTCAGTGCTTTTTTCTCCGACAGCTTATTAATCGTGTCAAAGAGATAGCTTCGATTATAAATATCCAGCCCTGTACACGGTTCATCTAAAATCAACATATCTGGATTTGGGAAAAGTGCGCGCGCAATCAGCACATTCTGACGTTCGCCTTTTGAAAGCATATCAAACGTGCGGTTAATCTTGTCACCAAGATTCAATGTTTCCAAAAGGTCTTTCGCCAACACCACATCTTCCAACGTGATATCTTCCTGCAAGCCGAGCGTGCCGCTCTTACCAGAAAGCACAATGTTCAACGCCGATTCACGCGTGTAGTATTTATCAAAGAAAGAACTACTGACCCAGCCAGTACGCTTACGAATGTCCAAAATGTTGTCGTTCGAAAACTCTTCGCCAAACACCTTCACATTACCACTCGTATAGTGTTTAAGTCCTGCAATGATCGAGAGAAGCGTCGTTTTGCCACTGCCGTTCATCCCGAAAACCACCCAATGTTCTCCCTGTTTTACTTTCCAATTGACATCATGCAGCAGGTATTTATATCCTACTTTGCATGATAGTTTATTCGTTTCAACAATATAATCGCACATACGAATCACCTTCTTCTATCGCGACACCAGATCACTCTGCCAAATCTTCATCGCCAAGTGTGACACACTCACCAACAAAATTCTCGTTGGCATGAATCGGGACCACAAAGCCATCCGAATTCAAGAAACCAAGATTCTGGTTTTCCCAAGACATAATCTCGCACACCTTAGCAATTGTCATTTGCTTTGTGTTCTCACTGTCGTCCAAGTCCGGATAGCAATTGAAGCGGCTATTTTCGACAAAATACTTTGCGCTGTCATAAATTTCCTTTTCTACGCCAAATTCAATGCGATCACAGTCACTGCAGAAAATTTCTACACGCGCATCTTCAAATTCGCTAAAAATAATCTGACGTAATTTCAGTTTGCCACCACAATATTTACACACACACCGCTTCGTGCGTTTCTTCAGCATATCAACGCGTTTTTCAGATTTATAGCTTTTATTATCTTTATTCTCATTGGAAGTACTCATTGTCTTCCCCTCCTTAAATTATTGCTCTATATCAGATGTGATATTCTAAGAAAAAGAGAGACAGGTGCCTCTCTTCTCTTAACAATGATATTTATAATTCTTACATCAAACCGATCAAATGCCAATATCCAGTCATAACAACACAAATACCCGCCATAACAACTACGGAACGGATGACATTAAAGATGAAGAAATCTTTCATTTTCATCATGCCAAAACTGAAAATGATCAGATAAGGAACATACTCATAAGGCAAGATGATGGCCTCTGCACAAGCATTGACAGCATAAGCAAATGGCAAAGCTGGGTACCCCAGATGGGTGACGATCGTCAGCAAAGGAATGGTCAGCAATGACCAAATTGCCATTGGGGTCATAAGGAAATTAAGCAGGAACACAATACCAAATACAATCGCCAAAATGATGATAGGATTATCATTACTTCCTAAGAAGGTCAGGCAAAGATTAGCGAGCTGATCACCAAGGCCAAGATCAGTTGCCACTGTACCAATTGCCATGCAGCTTGCCACAAAGAATAAGATTTGCAGATTTGTTTTATCGATGGTCTTTTCAGTGGCACCTTTGATAAATGGCAGATAGAGTAAAAATGGAACCAGCGCAAAGCCGAGGTTTAAATCCAATCCTGTCCAGGTAACTGTGCAAGTGTACAGTAACAAAAGCCCCAAGATGATCGCATTCCATTTTTCATCGACAGTCATCTTACCCATTGCCTTCAGATGATCTTCAAAATAGCTGACATCTCCGATTGGTTCTTCAGGTTTGTACATCTTATAAGCGATCCACAGGAGAAGCAGTGAAATAATGAATAATGGCCAGTTATGCAGAATAATCGTTACAGGAGTAACAGAACTGCTGGACAACCATTCAGACCCCATCGAGGTGATAACACCCCAGGCAGGCGCTTGATAAGTGTACGCATGAGACGTTGCGCAACCAAGCATCAACGCTGCTGAAAGCCCTGCACCAATATTCTTCTTCATCCCATTCAGAGAGAGGCACAAGCCTAAAACGAGACCTGGCATCAGAACATATGCACTGCCAAAAGTTAAAATGTTAATCAGAATTGATACTAACATAACCGCTAGCAATAGACCAAAATAACTCCCTTTGACCTTACACATCAACATAAATGCCAGACGTTTCATAAGGCCGCAATGTTCAAGACTGGCTGCCATAAAGTAAGCACCAACCAGCATAATAATCGTTGAATTTGTCCAAGAAGACATAACCAATTCGATTGGTGCCACGCCAACAAATACCCACAAAGCAGGCATAATAATCGCAACAACAAAGTTTGGAACAAGTTCCATTGCAGAAAGTGCGAGCGCAAAAACTGTTACAGCTAAAAAGCATTTTACCTTATAGTTATAAAATCCTTGTTCCGGAATAACGAGGCAGATAACAGTCAATACAATACAAATCAGCCATTTGATGATGGTCGCTCTGTCCATCCGATGAAATAATGAACTCATGATTTTTCCCCCTAACGAAGATTTTGACTGGAAAAAGATCTCAGGGGCATGTTACTTATTTCCAGATAAAATCAACCGTAATCGTTTATCTAAAAAATTAGGGCTGGCGCGTTCGTAGCCCCTTTTGGAAATGTTATTTATACTTTACCGAAAAGGTATCTACTACACGCCAGCCCCTTTATTCAATTATGGTCAAACATCAAACTTCTTCTTCAAAAATAGGATATACCGGTGCACCTTCGCATTGTGCAGGCATTCTCACGCCACCAAGAACTGCAATCGTAGGAACGAAATCGATCTGACGAATGATTCGGTCAGTCTTAAAGCCTGTCTTCAGCCCCTGGCCGGCAGCAATAAAGATTGGCGATACGGAAGTATGCTGTTCACCAAGCGTAGTGGACAAGCAGTCAGCATGGTCGAAGTTGTAACCTTCGGACATCCATACGCAGATATCACCAGCATCAGGACCACCCTGACCAAGGAGGACAGCATCTCTGTTGCGGAGAGCAACGGATACGATACGATGACCGGTTTCTTCGGAGCGCAAGCTGTAGAGGTCGGTCATGATCTGTTCTTCGAGTTCATAACGATCCGCAGGATCAACAATACCATCAATCACAGTGCCATCTGGCAGAGTGTGTTTGTCGCGACCCTTGAGATTCAGATACAGGTGACCTTCACGCTGCATAACAGCTTTAGTCTTAGTCCAATCAATACCATTAGGATTGCCCTTTTCGTCCTTAGTAGTAACAAGGTAACCCATCTTTTCCATGAGAGGGGTAACAACACCATTAAGGTCGACCAGGAATGGAATCTCATGAGCAGGTGCAACCTGAGCATGGTCAGAGAAGATGAGAATAGTCCAACCTTCATCGAGGAAATGAAGGAATTTACCGAGATAGTAGTCAGTCTGCTGATAGAGGTCTCTCATCCACTTTTCTGCAACTTCTACAGGCTGTTTGTTAAATGGACGTTCTGCCAAATGCTTAATGAACATATGTTCTTCAAGGTCAACGGCATGGAAGTGAGAGAAGATAACATCAAGATCTTCACTTTCGATCAGATGATGCAGAGCAGCCGCCTGCCAATCAGCAGTTGCGTACCAGCAGGATAGCATGCAGTCGGTAATCAGCATGGAATCCTGGCAACCAATCATGGAAGTAGGGGTTGGATAGCCAACGTTTTCAGTAACTTCCTTGAACAGTCTCTTTGGATGCCATACGCTGTCATTTGTTGCGTCCATACCGGCAGATACATACATGGTTACATTGTTACCATCTTCGCCAAGTTTCAGCACTTTGAAGTTACGGTTAACTTTTTCGTACTTCTTATCATTCTGAATGGCTTCGTCAAATACTTCGACAACCATTTCACCAAGTGGGCAGACACACATTGGTTCGGTGTTCTTTTTGCTCTTATAGATAGCAACTCTATCATAAATGCCAGTTTCATCATTCTTCAGAATCAAGCATGGGCGACGAATCAAACCGCCAGAGAGAAGTAACGTAAATTCTTTTGCGTCAGCTGGAGCTGCAGCCCAACCAGAAGCTGGTTTGATTGGGGACTGAGACAGGTCCAGATTGGCTTCGGTCATCATCGTAGTTTTCTGACTTTCCTTATAAATCAGGAAGCTGGCATCACGGTCAGCCTTAGATGCATCACCAACGTTGAAAACCTCGTCCTGATCACCATCATCTGGAAGGTCTTCGACAACGCAGGCAGCATGTGCATCGGTAGCGCCCTTTGCCTTAAAGGTAACTGCTTCAATCTCAGTGGAAGCACCAGCGATAATTTCAGCATCAACAGTAGCAACAGCCATGTTGACAGACCCAGGAGAGGTACCATCGACAACCATCAGATTTGGATTATCACTGCTTGGTGGCCAAGCGGAACCAGGCCAGTGCCATACAAGAGTTTTCTTGCCGGCTTCTGCAAAAACATTCCAAAGCTGTTCAGCTTTGCAATTACGAGAATCGATGTTATATGCAGTCTTATCAATGTCACTACCTTTACGGAAGAAACCAGTGATACCATGAACGTTAGAATAGCAGCCAGTTGCTAAGGTCGTCCACATTGGAGGGGTAACAGTTGGGTGACCACCAAGCATCACAAGGTCATCACGCTGTGCACCACGTTCAATGTATTCTTTCAAGTTAGGGAGTAAACCCATTTCTACGTAATGTTTGGTTAAGCTTGGATCCAAACCATCGACACCAAGAAGTAAGATTTTATTTGTTCTTGCTTTTCTTTCCATGATTGTCTCTCCTCTTAAATAAGATTCAATAGATGAACAATTTTGTTATATTTTTCAGGGCCCTTTTCTTTGATGGCTTTATATTACCACCTAATTGATAGTATCGAAAGAATTTATGATTTGACAATTTCTACCATATACGCAAATGAAATTTGCGTCTTAATTTTGTGAATTTTCTCTGCAAACCGCTTTGATTCGAGCTTTTCGAAAAAGAAAAATCCCACCTTAACACAAAATCAAGGCAGGATTTACACTAAATCAACCAAAAATTTTTCAGGCTAAAAAAGATTTTTTCAACGATTCTATAATAAACGATGTAATGTTTTCATCAATTATTTTCTTGTAGATCACATATACATAGATATTTTCAAGGGTTTTCACTCGCACAAACTCCGGATCGTTTCCAAAAAGCCCTTCCAACAGAAAACCATCCTTCCCAATTCTATAATCTATTGTATAATGGCCAAATTTTCTAATGCTGTCTTTAAAATTACGCTGCACCTCAATGACAGGATCATATCCCAGATTCAACAACGCCGAAAATTCCGTGCCATTGAATGTGTTTTTGAGAATACTCACTGGATAAGTGCGCAGCATCGCATAGCTGACATCCTCTGTAACCGCCAGCGGATTGGACGCGTGAACCCAAATATACAGTGGTAGCTTTAATAACTCAAGGCATTGATAATCCTGTGGCACCTTCATACTCTTGCGATTCTGTTTGCTTAGTTTAATCTGGATATTGATATCTTTTTGCGCAATACCGCTATCATCACTGTTTTTTATCGTCGACATGATAAACATATCTTCAGGAAAACACTGAGACAACTGTGTAATCAATTCCTCGCCATAATAATTCACATAAAACATTGGCGCGCAAATACTATACCGACGAATATTTGTCGCATTTTGCGTAAAAGCCAGCATATTTTTTCGAATAACTGCCTCCTCATCCAAAATAACCTGTGATGATTTGAATAAAGACTCAGCCGCATTGGTAGGAGTAACCCCGTCTTTCTCTCGCACGAATAATTCTACACCAAGATCATTCTCCAGTGTTTTTATGCTATGTGACAAAGCCTGCCTGGATATATGTAAAAAGTCAGCAGCACGTGAAATGGATCGCTGTCTATATACTTCTGAAAAATAATACAACTGGTCCAACATAATACGTAAACCTCCAAAATAATTATTCAATAATCGATGGGCATTGGCATTAAACCAACACACTAACAACAATCGGATAAATATTTTCGCAAGTGGTTTTATTATACACAATGCTTTTATATAGAGAATATTCCGTGCGTTTTAACCTTACCCTATGACCTTTTAAAATATCTTCATAAAAAAAACTTTTGTTTACAACGGGAAAATCCACTGCATAATAACCGAATTTTTCAAGGCAATCAACAAAATTACTCTTCAGATAAATTTCCTCAATCCGCTTCAAACGACAGTTTTGATCCTCTTCCAGCATTTTCAACAAATTATTTGCGTTATAAGAGTTTTTCAAAGTACAACACGAAGCATCTCCTAAAAGATGAAAATCCAACACCTCAAACTGATTATACGGTGAATCCTCTGCAATCCAAACATACACAGGAAGTTGTTCTAACTCCGCTACTGTGTAGTCGCTATCCACCTGGCCAAACATACACTGGTATTGCGAGTCGAACAGCACTGGTACAGAAATATCATAATTGCGGTACTCTCTTTTGTCGTCACATTGAAAAGTAAACGCAGAGATATCAAAGTAAATATTCGGAAAAGTATCTGTCAGTAATGTGAGCAACTCCTCCCCAAAAACAAGTAACAACGACTCCGCTAAACCTATCTTGCACACTTTAAGCGGCTCATTTTTTGAATCAGCCGTTCCTAAATTTTGCTTGATAGCGGCAGTTTCTTTCACAATGACTACAGCATGACTGTATAACTCTTCCCCAGCTTTGGTCGGAATTGCACCTCCGGCAGATCGCTCAAACAGCAGAACACCAAACTCTGATTCTAACTTTTTAACCGCATTGGATACAGCTTGACGAGATATGCCAAGATTTTTCGCAGCTTTTGTTATGGATTTATAATGATATACTTCCAAAAAACTATAAAGTTGTTCAATCGTCATATGTCATCACCATCTCGTATACAATCCGCATACACTTCAAAAGTTTATCATACGCTATTCAATGTATTTTAACATGTTGGAACAAATATTTCTTCTAAAAATAGTATTCCTTTAAAAATAAATATTAAGGCAACACAAATACTGGAATCTCTTATAGAGATTCCAGTATTCAATTGCCCCTGATATTAATTTAAACAACATACTGCTCTACATTTCAAAGTTCTTATTAGAATTCTTCTTCAAAGATTGGATATACTGGTGCACCTTCGCACTGTGCAGGCATTCTCACGCCGCCGAGGATAGCCAGCGTTGCAACAAAGTCAACCTGACGGATGATGCGATCAGTGGTGAATCCAGATTTCAGCCCCTTACCAGCAGCGATAAAGATTGGCGATACGCTGGTTTCTTCGTCGCCCCAAGTTGTGGACAGGCAGTCAGCGTGGTCAAAATTGTACCCTTCGGTGAGCCAGTAGCAGATATCGCCCGCTTCAGGGCCGCCCTGACCGAGAAGCACCGCATCCTTATTGCGCAATGCTACAGCAACAACACGTTTACCGGTCTTTTTATCACGATAGCCATAGAGACGGGTCATAACTTCTTCTTCGACTTCGTATTTATCCTTAGGATCAACGATACCATGAGGATCGCGGCCCTTCAGGTTGATGTAAATGTGCTGCTCACGCTGTGCAACCGCAAGGGTATGCTCCCAGTCAATCTCTTTCAAGCGATTCCCCTTTTCGTCACGCTTCAAAGTCATCAGGCCAAGTTCTTCCATGATTCCGCAGTTGACGCCCATGTCATCGCCAAGTTCAACCATGTCGTGCGCCGAACTGATGAGACCATGGTCAGAGAAGATAAGAATGGTCCAATCTTCATCGAGATAATGCAAGAAGCGGCCAAGATAATAGTCCGTCTGCACATAAACATCTTCCTGCATCTTCACATATTCCTGAGGATCAAACTTGTTATAGCCTTTGTCGCTCAGATAGCGGATGAACATATGTTCTTCAAGGTCGATGTTGTGGAAGTGGGAGAAGATGACTTCATAGCCTTCATTGTCAATGAGATAGTTCAGAGCGTCAGCCTGCCATTCAGCAGTGTGCTGCCAGTTATCAAGCATGATATGATTGATCAGTTCCTTATCCTGGTTACCCAGCATGGAGGTTGGAGGAACGAGGCCAACATTTTCGGTAACAGTCTTGAACAATTCTTTTGGATGGAAGCAAGCAGATACATCGTTCAGCATACCAGCAGAGATGTACATACGCAGCTGACTGCCATCTGGTTCCATTTCAAGAAGTTCCATGTTGCGGTTGCAATCAACGGTTTCATCGTTCTTGATACCCTTACCAACAACAGAAGGAACAAGCTTACCAACAGTCAGAACAGCGACAGGTTCTTCGTCTTTTTTGCTGTTGTAAACAGCTACTCTGTCATAGACGCCTTCTTCATTTTTCAGAATGAGCGCTGGGTTTCTGATGAACCCATCACTGAAGAGCATTTCAAATTCTTTTGCGTCTTCTGGTGCATTGGCCCAACCAGTGGCAGGTTTAATGCGAGACTGAACGATATCCATAACACTACGGTCGCCGGCGCCAGCAAGACCATCTTCGCGGTCACGAATGATGACACTTCTGTCATCACGCGTAGAGATACCACCCATGATCGTGAAGCCTTCTTCAATCAGTGCGCCATCCATACCGGTAATAACGCAAGGTGCAGCCATATCGGTATCTTCCTGACCGCCATTTTTGATGAAACGTGTCTGAACACTTTCGTTAGCACCAAGAATCATTTCCTTGTCAAATTGACCAATGGACATCCCGACACTCCCTGGGCTGGTGCCGTCAACGACAGACAGATTAGGGCTGTCAGAGCTTGGTGGCCAGGAAGAGCCAGGCCAATGCCATACCAAAGTTTTCTTGCCAGCTTCAGCAAATACGTTCCAAAGCTGTTCAGCATGGCAGTTTCTGGAATCGATGTTATAGCCTACATAATCCAAGCCGAGTGGACTCTTTCTATTGTAACCAGTAATACCATGTACGTTCGCATAGCACCCAGTCGCCAACGTGGTCCACATTGGAGGTGTAACAGTTGGATGCCCACCAAGCATCACAAGGTCTTCACGCTGTGCGCCGCGTTCAATAAATTTCTTTACGTTAGGCATCTTACCTTCACGCACCATACGTAAGGTAAATCTTGGGTCCAAACCATCTACGCCTAAGCAGAGGATCTTCTCGGTTAACGCTTTTCTCTTTGTCATAATGGCCGCTCCTTTCAAAATAGCTGGTCGTCATTTATAAAATTAGATTGGTTTATGATTTCCATCAAGAGCTCTTTGGTGATTATAATATACCATCATGAATTGTCAGAAAGTAGCCTCTTTTTTGGTTGCGAAAAAGAGGCTTGCCGCAATCATTTGCTTGCTACCTTCAATTGGGATATTGTATATTCGGAATACTGACAGTCAAGCGGAGAGGCTTTACCCGTGAAAAAAGGAACTGCTATTTAGTGTAACAGTTCCTTTTTACTTTATAATTTTGAAACACATTCTTTCAATAGCTCGGTAAAGACTTTTTCTTTAGTAGATAATTTGTATTGTGTGCTTTCTAAAAATCCATATTTTGCAGGTAATGGAAAATCAGAAAGTGACATTGCTTTTAACAGTCCTTGTGTGACATAAACATCATATTTAGTACTAAATCTTGGAAAAAAAGCTACATAATTATCATGCAAAATAATGTTACGAATGGTATTTGTATTATTGCAACGCAATGAAACGGCGTGCTTTCCATTGCGGAAAAGTGCTTTAGCCCAATCTGCGCGTGGATCTATAAATTCATCGCCAAATGCAATGTATGGTTGCTGCATAAAATCCTTTTTTGTAACACATTCCTTGTTCCAAAGCGGAGATTTTGGTCCAACATACAATAAATATTCATCTTCAAACAGCGGTGTAAACTGGAGCGTACTTGTCATCAGTGATTCATCATAAGTTGTAACACCTAAATGCGCAATACCTGTTGCCACTTGTTGATAAACAATATGGTTTTCTACGACAAGGAGAGATAATTCATAAGGTAATTGTTGTGTATTAATTTCTTGCAGTAAGATTGGCACAAATGCATCACAAATAGACGGTGGTGCAGCAAAAACAATGGAGGCAACTGCGGATGAATTTGTAGCGATGTCTTCGATATCCTGGATGTTACCGAAAATCTCGTTAATCTTTTCCAATATCAGGAGGCCTTCTTTTGTTGGCGTTACTCCACGACGATTACGATGTAGCAACGTTACGTTTAATTCCTTTTCAAGCTTAGAAATTGCTGCACTTAGTGCCGGCTGAGAAATAAAATTTTTTTCTGCAGCGACGGACAATGAGTGCCATTTGACAGCTTCGCGAAAATAAAATAAATGCTCAAGTTTCACATGATCCCCGTCCCTTCATTTTTTTCTCAGATTGAATACTTACGCAACACAATAGATTAATAATAATCTCCAGTCAATAGAAAACGAAAAATAAATGCTAAAAAGGGGCTTATCAGACATGCAACCTCTGATAAGCCCTAACGCTTAAATGGTCCGTACAGTCAATGATCAACCACGATCGGGCCACAGAAACTATTTGATTTTTATTCTGCACTATAAATAGTTTTTCCTCGTTTGATGGTTTTCAGTATTTTAATATTCTTGATCGCTGATGGATCAATTTCTAAAGGATTTTTGTCCAAAATAACTAGATCCGCTAACTTGCCAACTTCCAATGTTCCTTTACTATTTTCTTCAAAGCACTGATAAGCTCCGTTAACTGTAATTCCCTTTAAAGCTTCCCAAACTGTAAGTTTTTGTTCTTTGCCAAGCACGCGCCCGCCTTTGGTTGTACGATTGATTGCATTATGCACTGAGAAAAGCATATTTGGCTTACAAATGGGGGGATCTTGATGCAATGTATAATTGATGCCAGCGTTTGCGATTTCTCGCAATGGGCTGATTCTATTTGCGCGCTCTGGTCCTAACACAGATTCATAATGCCAGTCGCCCCAATACCAGATATGATCACAGAAGACAGATGCCAGAATACCAATCTCTTTCATGCGTTCAATCTGATCTGTGCGTACTGTTTGGCAATGAATCATTACAGGACGCAACTTACTACAATCAACGTCGGGGTTATTTTCTATTGCCTGCGTATAAGTTCGGATAAACTGTTCACTGGCTGCATCTCCGTTGCAATGTACATGAACAGACCAACCATTTTTTATGCAACGGTCAAAGAAGGCTGTTGCTTCCTCGTCAGTACGTAGGGGATCACCGCAATAATCGGCTGGTTTGCCATCTGGTATCACATAATACGGTTTGCTTAGCCATGCGGTTTTTGCCTGGGGCGATCCATCCATGGAATATTTTGCTCCTGCGCAACGGAAACCTTTTTCGTATGGCGTTGGCTGCTTGGTTCCGGCAGGTAAACATTCGTCTGCAAAATCTAGATATGGGTAGGCCATTATCTCGATGAGGTTTTGAATATTTTTTTCCTCCATATAGCGGATAATACGCGAGTATTCTTCTGTGTACCAAGCTTCTGTCGCGGTTGTAATACCATAACTAGCATATTGCTTTTGTACCTCAAGGAAACTATCTGCCAGTTCGCCCAATGTTGGTTTCCCGAATTTTTCTACAACATCTTCATTATATACAGCGCCACCCTCTAACACACCGTTAATGGATGACCCATCATCCAAACGCTGTAAATGCCCCATATGTGGATCTTCACAGCCGTCAACATAACCCAACAGTTCTAAAGCCTTTGAATTGGCTCCACCTACATGACCGGAAATATGTAATACAACAATTGGTACTTCTGTTGATACCGCATCAAGATCGAATTTATTTGGATGCCGTCCGCCTGGGAAAAATACATTGTCATATCCATTACCGATCAGAAATCTGCCTTCTGGGACGCCATATTTTTTCAAATGATCCTTCAATACTTTTTGCATGTTTTCTATAGAGGTTACTCCGGCGTCCTCTGTGATATCTACGTACAATCGATATTCTGCGTATTGCATACTATGACCATGTACTTCCATAAAACCTGGCATTAGCGTTTTGCCTGCAAGATCGATAATAGTACCATCAAAGTTTTCTTTATTAAATTCAGCATCGCTCCCCAGTGCAGATATTATGCCATTTTCTTCAATAAGCATTGTATATGCAGGTGTATTTTCAACCATTGATAGGATGGTTCCATTAATGTATGCTGTTTTTGCCATTTTGCCCACATCCTTTAGGCACATTTTACTGTGCATTCTTTTCTTCTAAAGCTTTAACTTTTTTGTAGGTAGGGATATAGAGTTTTCCTGCGATTACATACATCAGGCCGGCTAAAAGCCCTGCAATCTGAATCAGTATGAGCGAAGTCATCAGAGTAGATGCTTCAGATAGGGCTCCTGCTAATGTTGGGCCGACAGCGCCAAAAGCCTGAATGAAGATGACATACATCCCATATGAGGTAGAACGGAAATGTTCTTCGACCAACTCTTGCGTACAAATGTGTGGAGCTGCAGCGGCAATGGTGACGATGACATAACCGATAAATAGGAATGGGATACATTGGAAATATACTGCGATTACATTGCAGACCCCGGAAAGTACGCCGCTGATAGCAGCTAACCACGCACGACTACGAATATCTTTTTTGTACCATTTATCCATGATGATGCCGCCGATTGGATAGCCTAATACGCCAACCAAGGATACTGCACCAGCAATGGAGCCGGCTAGAGATACAGAATATCCCATATCACGTACCATGTACATATTAATCCAACCAAATGTTGCACAATACAGGAAATTATTAAATCCAGCACCTAAACTAACGGCCAGTAATGGTTTATTTGAGAGTACAGCTTTTACTGCAGCGCCGACGTTGACTTTATTTTCTGCTTTAGCAGCTGCTTTTTCGGCCTTTTGTTTTTCAAGAGCCATTTTCTTTTCATCTGGGATGAATATGCTTGCAACAGAAATAGCCAAACTCAAACAACCAACAAATAACAATGTAACTTGCCAACCCATCATTCCCGCGAGCATACCGCAAGCAGCTGCAGCAACAGCTGCGCCAACATCCATTGCAGTGTCATAAATGGACAATGCTTTGCCACGTTGTTCTTCAGCAAACCAACCACTAATCATAGAGGTCGAAATAGCTGCATATCCTGAACAACCTAAACCAACGAAGAAACGTGTAATCAGCAAGGTTGTGTAACTTTCTGTCTGAGAAGATACCAATACGGCTACGCCCCAGAATAAAGATAGTACAACAACCGTTTTCTTTCGTGAGAATTTATCTGCGAAATATGTTACTGGCAGGACAAAGATAACCATGCCAATCATAACGACACTACTGATCATTCCGACTTGGGTATCAGTTAGACCTAAGTCGGTTTGAATTAATGGAACCAGTGAGTTAACACCTGTTCGGGACATAAAATCAACCATAAATAATAAGTACAGTACGACGAAAGAATAATACGCCTTTCCTTTAGGCAATGTTCCAGGTTGCATTGACATACTTGTTCACTCCTTTTAATAGATCAATTTACGATAAAATGTACACCGTTCCATAGTGCTCGATATGCTGCCTCCATTTCACTGCTATAATGTATGAAGCCGTGTAGTACTCCAGGAAATACTTCTAATTGGCAGGATGTCTTATCGCGTAAAAGTCGATATAGAAGTTTTGAATCGTCTAATAAAGGATCCAATTCGCAGGCACCGATATATACTTTCGGCAGGGGACCGGAAAAATCGTTGTTAAACAAATCGTATGCATTGTGCAGAGGTGATTGGTTGCCCAAATATGATTTTTCGTAGTACAACAAATCCTCTTCTCGCATACCGTCCAAGTCTGATCCATATAGGCGTCGAGAAACGGAATCTCTTAATCCATAAAATCCATAATACAGTATTAGACTCTTTATCAGAGTATGCTCTTTCTGGTTATTGCGTAACGCAAGATATGATGCTAAGGCGAGATGTGCACCACCAGAGTCGCCGCATAAATGTAAATGACCGTTAAAACGAAAAGGAAGAATTAAGGTTGGATCATGCAGACAGCGTTCAATGAAGAAGATGCATTCTTCAATTTGAACTGGAAATTGGTACTCTGGTGCTAAATGATAATCTAAACCTACAACAATGAATTTTCCTAAATCCGCCAATAGCCGCATAATTTTATCGTGTGAATCGCAACTGCCGACAACAAAACCACCGCCATGCAAATATAGCAATAAATCGGAACATGAGGAATCGGCGATTCCCTGTGGCACATAGCATCGATAATGAAAATCTCCATAGGGTCCAGGACTTGTTCGGTCTACTATATACTGCATAAGAGGCCCATCCTGATTCCAAAAGCTACGTTCTTTTATATAAGCATTCCGTAGATCTGTTACAGTGCCATTTGTCAGAAAAGCATTTTTTGCTCGCTTTGATTGAATAGAAAGTACTTTTTTCATTTCGTTACTTAACAAAGGTTCGAGATCTTTTGGCCTTAATGCCATATTAATCCCTCCTTTTTCGTATCAACCAATCGATTAGTTCTAATATAATTATATATAAGCTGAATTTATTTATCCATCATGGCTTTGTTATATAGAATATAACCAAATTTTTTAATAATTCTTATGATTTGTTCTTGGGAGCCGAACTTTTATCCGCGCGAAGCGCTTCTTCGCACTAAAAAACCAGCCCTCGTTCTTCGAAGAACGCAGGCTGGTTGTCGTCTGCGGGTGCCCTTGCGGTGCATAGAGCCGGTGCAGGCGATGGGCGCGGCCTGTGTTCCTGGCAGCAAAATGGAAAACAGGCGCTTTTTGTTACGATATTAGTATACTGCTATTTATGGCGCAGGTCAAACTTTTCTGAAAATATTGGGACCGCTGCAAAATGGCGCTGTTGAGCGAAAAACGGACCTCTTAGGCGAGGTCCGTCTTATTGGATTCTTTTATCCTTGCGATGGTTTTAGAGATACAGGGCTGGTTCTTTGCGAACGCTGCAGATGGCGCGCAGATGCCCGGCGATGCCTTGCTGTTTGGCTGGATCGATGGCACGCGCGCCGACGGGACAGATGGCGATGCAGCGCATGCAGGAAATGCAGCGGTCGGGATCGGCGGTCTCGATATGCTCCGGATCGATGGCGCCATTTGGGCAGGCTTCGGCGCATTCGCCGCAGTGTACGCAATCGCTGGAGGCCTGCGGCACGTTGCCGCCGCATGGTCCTTCCTTGTACGGACGGTTGCCAGGAACATCTGGCACGCTGTCGTCGTTGCGCGCGCATTTTTCTGCGATGCGTTCGGCGATGCTGCGCAGAGCGGCGACGTCGGCTTCGTCTGGACGACCGGCGGCGTACTCGCGCACGATGGAATGCTCGGCAAGGGCGCTGACGGCGGCGACGACATGAAATCCGCCAGCTGCGGCAAGATCGGCGAGCTCGACAAGCTCATCATCGAAATCGCGGTTGCCATAAACGGCGACGATGACGGCGCGTGCGCCATTTCCGCGGATGTGCGCGAAGCGCTCAGCGGCGAGCACGGGAACGCGGCCGCAAAAACAAGGCATGGCGATGACGACAAGGTCATCAGCGGCGAGCGCGACCTGCTCGTGATCGGCGAAACGATCTGTCAGATCGATGTCGAACGGATCTGGATCAAGTGTGCGCGCGAGAATATCAGCGACTGCTTTTGTGCCACCGGTTGGGCTGAAGGTGATGGTTTTGATGTTCATGCTCTCTGTCCTCTCTTTGTTCTGTTTGATCTATTCTGCCACCCAGCTGATGTGGTAGAAGGTGTCTTCTGGAATGCGCACGCCGGAAAGCGGCGCGTGGGCGAAATGTCCGCGCAGGCCGAGGGCCTGGGCGGTGAGATGGAAGTGGCAGATGCCGATG
>ERZ1034897.432-NODE-432-length-21250-cov-16.387308_pt1 | contig 21250 bp, 18 predicted proteins | sample MGYA00520629_ERZ1034897 | MGnify/ENA primary metagenome ERZ1034897 (study PRJEB33766, sample SAMN09781789) | gut metagenome | biome: gut microbiome | host: Homo sapiens | place: Madagascar | study: EMG produced TPA metagenomics assembly of the PRJNA485056 data... | reverse complement strand
AGTTCTTGAGGATTGTATTTATTGGTAAGATTTGAACAACAATTTACTGTGTAAAACAGAAACACGCGTTCTTGAGGATTGTATTTATTGGTAAGATTTGAACATACCCCACAGGGTGGACTGACCGGACTTGGTTCTTGAGGATTGTATTTATTGGTAAGATTTGAACTAATCAATGTTGTCTGTATCTTCCGGCATAAGTTCTTGAGGATTGTATTTATTGGTAAGATTTGAACACAAACAACAAATAAAACTTTACAAAAGTAGTTCTTGAGGATTGTATTTATTGGTAAGATTTGAACTAGTTTTGACTACCCAAGCCCCACATGCTAGTTCTTGAGGATTGTATTTATTGGTAAGATTTGAACCTCAAAGAGGCACGGAAGTTCATAAGGCAAGTTCTTGAGGATTGTATTTATTGGTAAGATTTGAACATAACGGGTATCTTGATGTAAGATATCTGAGTTCTTGAGGATTGTATTTATTGGTAAGATTTGAACTGCAGTAGATGATTTTGACGATGATCAGAGTTCTTGAGGATTGTATTTATTGGTAAGATTTGAACTCCGAAAGTAACTTATAAATTAATTGCTCCGTTCTTGAGGTTTATATTTATTGGTAAAATTTGATTGCTTATTTAACTCATTAAACGTAATTTTCCAACTTTGTGACTCGTATATAAGAAAATAATGTAAAATTAATAATATCTATGCTTGATGAAAAAGAACTAAGACAAAATAAAGCAAATTATAAACAGTTGTTCGATCAGATACTAAAGTATGATGAACAGCTTTTATCATATTTAAATGAAAAACAACAGCTAAACACAAAATTGGTTAATGCTGTGAAAAATTATTTTTCATATAAACTACAACTATCTAATATCAATCTTAATTCACTTGCTGTGTCTTTTAATGCATCCCATTATGATCTAGAAGTTGTGAATAATGTATATATGTTGAGAGAATATTTAAGATATTATGAAAATGCAAATTCTCTTTATTATCAAAATCATCAAACGATTAAAGAAAACTATGAAATAGCAAAACAATTGTTTTCTTTTGCATGGATTTTTAAGGGAAAAGCAACAAAAACGCAAGTTATTAATGCAGCAAATATACTTGTTGATATTCAAAGTGCGATGTACTTTGAAAAAATCAATTATTATATAAACTCTTATAAAGAAATTAATATACAGAATGCAATTACAGATTTTATAAATCATGAACAAGAATATTGTTCATTGATTAATCAATACTGTGGTACAAAACTCTATATTAAAGATGATCCAGTAGAGCCTGATTTTAGTTTGTTTACTAAATTAATTAAGGTAACAAATACTCAAAAAAAGAAGTTGGATATCATTTCATCTGAAATAGATGTACTGAAAGAAAATGTTAAGAAGAAAGCACTAGTATGTGCCGATTATAAAGCAATTGCTCTTTTAGATACTATTGATGTTGATGAACTGAAAAGGAACATCAAAGGTTTAAGAGTGAATGCGTTAAAAGATGGTGGTTATCATACAATTAAGGATATTTTGCGTGTGAAACCCTGGCAATTATCATCTCTTTATGGAATTAGTGAAGAAAAAGCATATGAAATTATGCACGAAGCTAACGAAATTAAAGATAAGACTAGATCATCTATTAGTTTGAGATTTGATAATCAAAAAAAGGCGGAAGAAGATACGTTTCTATTAAAAGAGATTATTGCATATACAGATCATCTAGAACTAATTAATGGCTATGATACAATTACTAGAAAATTTGCAACCTTATACCATTTAAATATTCAATTCAATGGCTATAGTCAAAATGATTGGTATTATCTTACATATGAACAAAAAGAAAAAATGATATCTCTTTTTGAATATATGAATTCTGATACACATCATTCCTATATCAATTATGTTGAAGATTTATATCAAAAATGGATTGCAATAGAAGATAGTATACGATCAGATCAAGAAATATGGAATTACTATGAACAGAATGCAGCTTCCATTTATTCTATTCTTGATCAACTGGTTCCAGGCTTATTCGGTAGCGGTGATGCATTCTATGGCTTGCCAAAAGAATTGGCAGAAGAAATCAAAGAAGAATGTTTCTTTCCTGATGGTTTATTAACAACACTTAGAACATACCAAGAATGGGGTGTGAAATATATTCTTCATCAAAAGAATGTATTACTTGGTGATGAGATGGGGCTGGGAAAAACACTTCAAGCAATTGCCACAATGGTATCTTTAAGAAATACTGGAGCAAATCATTTTCTTGTTGTGTGTCCAGCTGCGGTCTTAGTTAACTGGTGTAGAGAAGTTAGTAAACATAGCAAACTTAGAGCAATTAAAGTGCATGGTTCTTCTAGAAATGCTGAGTTTAAACGCTGGATTCGTTTTGGCGGAGTTTGTGTTACAACATATGAAACAACAAAGTATTTGGAATTGAAAGATGATTTTAAATATGATTTGCTGGTTGTTGATGAAGCACATTATATTAAAAATGTGAATGCGCAACGAACAAAAAATGTGATTAAAATTGCTAAAAAAACAGACAGACATTTATATATGACTGGGACAGCATTGGAAAATAATGTTGATGAAATGATTTCTTTGATCAATCAGTTAAATCTAGGAATTGCTCAAATTGCTGAAAGATATAAATACATGGGTGCCTCTAAAACTTTTAGAGACAAGATTGCTGGTGTTTATTACAGAAGAAAAGTAAAAGATGTACAGAAGGAATTACCTGATTTAATTGAAGAAGAAGCATGGGTTTCTTTGACACCAGAAGAAGAAAGAATTTACGAAAGAGATCTTTATGATAAGAGTTATTCAGCAATTCGAAAAGTATCTTGGAATATTGAGGATTTAAATGATTCATCTAAAGCAAATAGATTGAAAGATATCATTGAAAATGCAAAAGAAGAAGGAAGAAAGGTTATTGTTTTCTCTTTCTTTAGAGAAACTATTACAAAGATCTATGATTTCTTAAATGGTATTTGCTTACCTCCAATCAATGGTTCTATTTCTCCGCAGAGAAGACAAGAAATTCTTGATCAATTTAATGATAGTAAGCCTGGCTCAGTTTTAATTTCTCAAATACAGGCAGGTGGAACTGGATTGAATATTCAATGTGCAAGTGTGGTTGTTATTGCTGAGCCACAATTAAAACCTTCAATTGAAAATCAAGCAATTGCTAGAGCATATCGAATGGGACAAACTTCGAATGTATTGGTATATAAACTTTTATGTGAGAATACTGTTGATGAAAAATTGTTAGAGAAATTAAAGCAAAAGCAAGAAATATTTGATGCTTTTGCTGATAAATCATCTGCAGCAGATGCACAAAATCAAAATGAAATATCAGATAAAACATTTCGTGAAATTGTTGAAGAAGAAATTGAGCGAATTAATAAAGAAAAGGGTATTGCAAAAAAAAGAGTGATTGAGGAGTCGTAAATCTACGACTCTTTTCCCATTCTATCCTTCTTTAATGTTAAAATAATTTCATTGGAGAATAATTTACTATGAGAATATTTCTAATAGATACAGAAAATGTACACCATCATGGCTTAGATGGAATAGAAAAACTAGACGATACAGATCTAGTATATGTACTTAGTACACCAACCTTTAAGAAAGAAAAGATAGAAGGTGATTTATTACTAAAAGTAATGTCATCGAAAGCAAACTTTCATGTAGATGATTTAATATCCAATGGATCCAAAAACTATCTAGACTTTCAATTATGCACGATCCTAGGACAACTAATGGAAAGATATGTAAATGCAGAAGCTGTTATTATCAGTAAAGATAATGGATATACTGCAGTGATGGATTACTGGAAAAAGAATAATCGTGTTATCAATAAGGCGGAATCAATTCAAGATTTCTTTACACCAAAACCAGCAGTTGTTGAAAAAGCTAAGCTAGATCCAAGTGATGCAAAGGGTGTAGCACAATATCAGAAACAGATTGCTACAATCATTCAACAACAATTTCCTGAAAAGAAAAAAGGAACAATTACAAAGCAATCAAAAGCAGCAGCAAATAAGCACACAAAGAAAGAATTAAAAACATATTGTGCCAATAGTTTAGGCGATAATGAATCAAACTATCAGCTGTACAGTAGAATCTGCCAGATATGGCCGTATTAAAAGAATAAAAAGATAATTGATGCCTCTGAATTTGACAGGAATAAAAGAAATAGAAGTGAAATATATAGATTTTAAAGTATTTGATACAAGAAAGATTGATGAGTATTCTAAGCGAACAAAAGAAAAATGGGGGCAAACCTCTGCGTTTAAGTAGTTTGAAGAGAAAACAAAGAACTGGACAAAAGATGATGAAGCTACTGTTGCAAATGAATTTATGCATTTATGTGTTGAATTCGGACAGATGAACAAATGCAGTCGCAGGTAAGGAAAATTCAGGATTATATTACGGATCATTTTTATATATGTTCTAACAAGATTTTATGCGTTTTTGGAAGAATGTATCCTGGTGGAGGAGAACTTACGGAAAAAATTGATGATGTTGGTGGAATAGGTACTGGAGAGTTTGCAAGCAAAGCCATTGATACATTTTATATGAGCAGAAAATAAACTTCCAGTTTTACTGACTAAGAAAAATGAGGAGGATTCATTATGAGTGAGAAAACAGAGATTACTTTCATGCAAACAAGATTAATCCGGCTTGCTTCAGAAGAGTGGCATTTATCTGTTGAACAGATTATCCACTTGTTTGAAGAAGCAAATGTTCTTGAATATATAGAAAAATGTTATGGGATTTTTCATTGTGAAGGCGATGAAGCTGTGCTTGAAGATATTACTGAATTTTTGCAGGGAAAGGGGATAGAGATTAGTGCTTGAGTTAAAAGATGGATTTGTTCTCTATCATGGAAGCTATTGTGAAGTAAAAGAGCCAGAACTTGATAAATGTGCAAAGAGAAAAGATTTTGGGCAGGGATTTTATTTAACTTCGTCAAAGGAGCAGGCAGAAAGTTTTCTGAGAACCTCAATTGCCAAAGCAATCGCAACCGGAACAATTGAAGAGGGACAGAAGTATGGATATATTTCAACTTTTGAATTCAAACTTTCAGAAAATCTTGAAACACATACTTTTGAAAACGCAGATGTAGACTGGTTACATTGCATTGCAGCTCATCGAAAGAAAAAAATGTTTGTCGAAGTTGAACGTGAAATGGCGAGATATGATATCATTGCAGGAAAGATTGCGGATGATGCAACAAACGCTACTCTTACTGCTTACCTTGCCGGTGCTTTTGGGACAGCAGGCGATAAGGAAGCAGATGATTTCTGTATCAGACAGTTGCTGCCCAATAAATTAAAAGATCAATATTGCTTCAAAACAGAAGCCGCTATTAAGTGTCTGAAATTTGTGAAAGGTGAGAAGATATGGCTGAAGTAACAATTCCAAAAGAAAAAATGAATTATACAATCGATCTTCTTATCACTATGGTGACAGATGAGATTGCAGAAGAAACGGGTAAGGACAGAAAAGAGATATTAACAGATTTTCTATGTTCAAAGACAGGAAAAGCACTGTATGATGAGAAAACAAAGTTGTGGTGCAATGGTCCAGCATATATAGCTGAATTGTATAGGGAAGAGCTAAAGAAATCCGGATATCAGATTTGAGATGAATGCATATTCGGATGGTGTTGAAAACTTCCGATATTATATCGTTGTGGCAAATAAAAAGCACTTTTATTTTGATATTTCATCCATTTTTTTCCTTTATGGTGGCAAGGGAATGTGCTAATATGTCCTCGAGGTCATTACTATTAATGTTCAATATTGCCTCCTTCATCTGATGTGTTGACGTATATCAGTGTAGGACTGTTATTGAAAAATGGTAATGGTCTTTTATTATGATTGGTTATTTTTGATGGACTGAAAATGGCAATTTTTACCTGAGCCTATCAGCTGTATAGTAGAATCTGCCAGATATGGCCTTATTAAAAGTAGAAATATATGGATAAGGAACAACAATACAAGCGTCAGAATGATTGAATCAATGAAAGATATATAACAATAGGAACAAAACAGCCAAGAGATCTTGCTGCTGAATTTAAAGAAGCATGAAAGAAAGTTGGGATATCTCAATCAGAAATCTTCAAAAAAGCAATGCTGGAAGTGATTGAAGAGAGTAAGAAATAAATTCAATGGAAGTCAAAATGCTGCAAAGAATATAGCTTTGCAGCATTTTTGTTTTGTACGTATTTTAGTAATGAGAATAGTTATTTAAGGGATATAATTAAGTTGTTATTTAAGTTTTGTTTTTTTGAAATGAATAATAATTAGTTAGGATGGATGGAATGGCAAAAATTAAAATAAAAAGTAATCCATATATAAAGAACATTGAGTATTTTGTATATGAAGATGTCACTGGGCAGTGGGAAAATATTAAACAGATAGATTGTGAAAATACAGAGTTAATTCATTTGAGCTCTGAACGTTCCTTTTTACCTTTTAAGATACGTGAAATCGTAGATACTATCATTAAGGAATATTATATTCCAAATCAAAAGGTAACATTGGTTTTCGAGGGAACAAAAGATGAATATGATGAAGTTGTAATTGTTTGTGAATCAGAAAATGTAAAAGATAAAATCGATTTGATTTATGGTGAGAGTATTCTGAAGAATGCTCGCTATATAAAGCCTGAAATAAAAAATATCTTTGACAGAGTGGATGGTGTTATCAGAAATGTAATGAATGATGATCGTACAATCATTCATGGATTAGATAAAGTATCACAGGCATTGAATGATGTTATTCCAATTTGTGTATTTGGGAATTATAGTGCTGGAAAATCTACTTTTATTAATGCACTTATTGGAAAAGAAATTTTACCAAGTGGTGGAGATCCAGTAACTTCAAAAATATTCGAAATCCATAATTCAGATCAATCTGACTATGCAAATATTTCTTTTACATATAATGGTGAAAAATTTGCAATTGCAATTGAAGGAAATGAATTTGAACTCCATATAGGAAATCCAGAATCTCCAATTATCAATAACATAAAAAAAGAAGTTCTAAATATTGAGAAACGTGAACTTTATGAAATGTTGAGAACTATTTTGAATTACCTCAATGACTATGAAAAACTAAACCAAGAAGGAGAATTAGGAAGTGTCGTTTCATTAACAGTTCCATATTCTCAAAAAAGTTTGATTGCGAATCCACTAAATAAATTTGTTATATTTGATACACCTGGCTCTAATTCAAATTCAAATCAAGATCATGCGAAAGTACTTGCTGAAGCTATGGATGGTTTTAGTAATGGAATTCCAGTGTGGGTTACAGAATATGATGCACATGATACAAAAGATAATGCTGATTTATGTGACAAGATACTTGAAATTGATTCTTTGGATAAACGTTTTACAATGATTGTATTTAATAAATCTGATGAAGCAGATTTACCTGAAAATGAATTTACAAAGAAGCAAGAAGAAAACATCTTGAGCTTTAGAGCAATTGAAAAAATGTATGCGAGTGGTATTTTCTTTGTTTCTTCTATTATGGGATTGGGGGCAAAAACTGATGGTGAGTTTGTTGATCGATTCTATAGAAAAACATTTAGGATGCAAAGCCCAGCATTTTCTGATCCAGAAGATATCGATTATTTGATGCTTTATAGATATAACATTATGCCTGAGCAACTAAAACAAAATGCATTGATGAATTCAAGTGAAAATCCAGATTTGATTTATGCTAATAGTGGACTGTATTGTATAGAAAATGAAATTGAAAAATTTGGAAGTAAGTATTCAGCGTATAACAAATGTCAAATGGTATATTCGTTTTTAAAGAACGTAATTGATAAAATAGAAAAGAAACTAGAAGAATCTAAAAAAACATTAAAGAATTATAATGATCAATTAGATGGAAAAAAGAAAAGTCTTGAAGATTCTATTGTTAAGCTCGCCAACAATAGTGTAGAAGATTGTGAAAAGGATTCAAAGAATAAAGTAGATCTGTATACAAAGGAAAAACTTAAATATAATTTGAAAATTGAGGAACTTGAACAAATTGATTCAGATTATAGAAGTGAGAGCTATGAACAGAGTAATGTATCCTCAAAAGAAAAAGACATTACTCGTTCTACAGAAAAATTAGTAAGCCATTTAAAAGAGCATCAACAGAAGTTATTTAATAAAGACGCATTGGAAACTGCAAAGAATATGATTGCTGATTTTAAGAAAGATTTTATAGATCTTCAACAATCAAAGAAAGAGAAAGATTTAAAAATAAAAGAAGCTGATAAACAAGCTTCTGAACAAGTTATTGAGGCAGTCATTGCAAAATATAAAAATGCTTTAGATAATGTACAATCAGAATTATCAATCTTTCTAAATAAATACTGGCAAAATAATGAACTACAGCTAAAAAAAGAATTAACTGAACTGATTACAGGTACAGATGCTTTGAATGATACACAAAGAAATGAAATTGCTAATATAATTCAAAGCTTTGATGTAAATGATTTTAAAGATCAGGCAAACATCGTTTTTAGTATTGAAAGATTCTTAAAAAATCAGATATTTGGAATAAAGGTAGTAGATAATGAAACACTTGCTTTAAAACGCTTATCTAAAAAATATAACGATATTATTAGTGAAAATATTGATGAAATTTCCAAAGAAATGAATGACAATTGTTTTAACAAGTTTAAATTTTGGAAAAATCGTCTATTGAGTGAAATTAATAAAAATTTAGTTAATGATAATCCAGAGTTATACAAACTAAGTTTAAATATTGAAGAAACAAATAATAAAATAAAACAATTGGAAGATAACAAACAATTGATTCAAAATTCCTTTAAGGCAATTAAAGACTGGATGTCATGGAAAATACAAGAAGGTGATTGAAAATGGGACTTAAAAATTTTGTAAGAAAAGTTGGTAATAAAGCAGGAGATAAAGTAGCACAATTATCTTCTCTTAGCCCTACACAGATAGAAGATATTCAGCTTCTTCGAGAAGAATATATGCTGGAAATGCCAAACCCCAATGATCATACAGCAAGAGTAGAAACTGAACGATTCATGGCAGCAAGCAGTATTGAAATATTTAATTCATATTTATCTCAAATCAAATCTCTGTATCTTCCAATTGATAGTGATGCAGAATTTGGAAAAGAATTTGATGCCGGACATAATATCCGATACATAAATATCACAAAGTGGGTAACTGATAAAAAAGAAAAAAATTTAGAAAAGCTTGTGAATGTGTATGCAGTATTATCAAATGAAGACTGCAATATTGCTTTAGTATTTGATCGAAAACAAAAAACAACAAATGTTTATCTAGCCGTTGTAAATAATAAAAATTCATTAAACAATAGCGATGTTGAGAATTATAAAAAGCAAATTATTGAAGCAATACGAGGAAATTTTCCAGGAGCAGAATGGAAAGAAGATGGCATTGGAATGCTTCCGTGTTTTAGAGAAGATAAGGAGTATTCTGTTGCGACAGCATCGAATATTCCTACAGAAAAATCTGAAAACTTTATTAGTCAGACAATTGAAAAATTAATTGATGGTATCGTTCCAGAAACAAATAAAAAAGAATATACAATTATTCTTCTTGCAACACCTATTATGGATGTGGAAGATAGAAAATTGAAATTAGGAGAATACTATTCAGGTATGGCACCATATGCTGCCTGGTCTACAAATTTCCAAAGAAGCGAAAATAAAAGTGTTAGCTCTTCAGCAACAGTGGGAGTTAATGTAGGTGTTAGTGCTGGTGTACAGAATGGAGTGAATCAATCTATCACTGATAGCAAAGGTACAACGGAAAATACAGCAAAGACAGAAACTGCTTCGGAGAGTGATAGCCAAACGGAAAATCAATCTATTACAGAAAGCCAAAATATATCAGATTCTCATGGCGAGAATTCTGCAATTTCAAATACAAAAGGTAGTGGCGATGCAGTTGCTGTAGGTGTTGGTGTTGGAGAAAAAGTCTTACCTTTACATATTAATGGTGGGTATAGTCACAATTGGAATAGGAGTATATCTGAGACATTAGGAGAAACTGCAACGAAAACAATTGCATCTGGAACAGCCAAAACATTAGGAAAAAGTACAGGAAAAACAGTTGGAAATGCTGTGGCAAATACTCTAGGAAAAGCTGTTACAAAATCAATGGCAGCAACAAAAGGAATTGCTAGAGCAGCAAATCTTGGTGGAAATCTTGGTGCTAATTTTGCACGTTCTTCTACGACTACTGTAATGCTTGGCAAGAATGAAGGAATTACTCAAAATTATACAAACTTTAATGTCCAACATGCATTAGAGCTTTTGAAAGAGCAAATGAAACGTTTTGAACAAAGTTCTGCGTTAGGAATGTGGGATTTTGCTGCATATGTTTTAAGTGAAGATGCAAGCGTAGCAAATAATGTAGCACATTCATATTTAGCCTTAACACTTGGTGAAGAATCATATATGTCTAAATCTGCAATTAATATATGGAGAGGAAATGTTGAAGATCAAGCTGAACAAGCTAAAGAAATCTGCAAATATCTTAAAATGTTGAGACATCCAGTGTTTGGATTAGATCCAAATGTAATTTTGAAAATACATGACAATAAAATAGAAATAGACAATGAAGATAATTTTATTGTGTATCCACCAATTGTAACTGCTACAACAAGCCTTTCCGGGAAAGAATTGGCATATTCTTTGAACTTTCCGCAAAAATCTATTGCAGGACTTCCAGTATTTGAATGTGTTGGCTTTGGAAGAAATGTTGTTACTTATGAGAATCTAAAAGATGATGAGAAAACAATAGAATTGGGTAATATTTTTCATATGAATCATGAAGAGAATACGCCAGTTTCTCTTTCATTAAAATCATTAGCATCTCATACATTTGTAACTGGTAGTACTGGTTCAGGAAAAAGTAATGCGATTTATGATATTTTAGAAAATGCTAGAAAACAAGATGTAAAATTTCTTGTTGTTGAGCCAGCAAAAGGGGAATATAAGAATGTTTTTGGTGGCAGAGATGACGTTACAGTTTTTGGTACAAATCCTTTGTTAAGTACTGTACTTAGAATTAATCCATTTAGTTTTCCTGAAAATATTCATGTACTTGAACATATTGATAGATTGGTTGAAATTTTCAATGTCTGCTGGCCAATGTATGCGGCGATGCCTGCTGTATTAAAAAGTGCTGTAGAAAAATCATATGTTGATTGTGGATGGGATATGATTACTTCAAAAAATAAATATGACGTTAATCTTTATCCGACGTTTGAAGATGTTTCCAATAATATTAAAGAAATTATTGATAGCAGTGAATATGATACTGACAATAAAGGGGCATACAAAGGCTCGTTGCTTACAAGGTTGAAATCATTATGTAATGGTATCAATGGTATTATTTTCTCGGCAAATGAAATTGCAGAAGAAGAACTCTTTGAAAAAAATGTTATTGTTGATTTAAGCAGAGTTGGGTCTACTGAGACGAAATCTTTGATCATGGGAATGATGGTGTTGAAGCTGCAAGAATATCGAATGTCTTCCGCTACAACAATGAATGCTGATTTAAAACATCTTACAGTTTTAGAAGAAGCACATAATTTGTTGAGAAGAACTTCTAATGAACAAAATTCAGAAGGTAATAACTTATTGAGTAAGAGTGTTGAAATGCTTTCAAATGCAATTGCTGAAATGAGGACATATGGTGAAGGATTTATAATTGCAGATCAAGCACCAGGATTAATGGATATGTCTGTTATTAGAAATACAAACACAAAGATCATATTACGTTTACCTGATTATTTAGATCGAGAACTTGTCGGTAAAGCATCAAATCTAAATGAAGATCAGATTACAGAACTAGCAAAGATGCCATGTGGAGTAGCTGCGGTTTACCAGAATGAATGGATTCAACCTGTATTATGTAAAGTAAAATACTATGATACGGAAAAACAGTCATATGAGATGCATCCAGATGAAAGTATAATGAATGATCATCATGAGAAAGATATTGAACAATCGCTTTTGGATTTGATTATGAAAAAAGTAATGTGTGAAAATGATGATAAAACTAATATAGATGTACTGAAATCACGATTGATTTACTCTCAGTTAAAAACAATTGTTAAGAAAGACTTTTTAGATTTTATTCATAGTAATTCTGAAAATAATTTTGAAACTTTGAGAACATTAGTGTATGACTTTTTCTCTGCAGGGAATGCAATTGAAGAATCTAAAAATGAAAATGATATTCAAGAATGGGCGAGAAGTGTTGTTGGAAAGTTACAGCCATCATTAAATAGTTATTCGAAAAATGATGCTGATTTAATATTAGCTTTGATTCTTTATGAGCAAGCGTTACGTGATCGAACATATGAATCTGTATTTAATAGATTTACAGAAGTTTATATGGATAAAAGAGGAGTTTATTAATGAAAGAAATTGGATTGAATGAAACAAAAGATATTACAACTCCTAAAATCGAAAACTATAAAGAAATTCACCCACAAAAAGGAATGACGTTTGAGAATGCTAAAACATATTGGAATAATTTATTCAGTGGGAAGTTAGATAAAGAAATTCGTACAAAATATGAAGAAGAAGCAGTGAAACATATGCCTGTTGAAGGATTTAGAGGAAAATATGTAGATGATGGGAAAACTGTAAAATTTGTTCCAAAAGATAGTACAGAAGCAGGAAAAACATGTATAGAAAAACTGAAGGAATATGGATTAGACGGTATTGAATATAAAAATTATGAACCTGATTTTTCAAAAGTTTCAGAAGGAACGGTGAAAATCAATCATATGTCAGAAAATCGTCATGATTATTATGATGAAAATGGAATGCGCCAAGAAGGTAATTATACACAGGCAAATAAAAAATGTGCGGAATTATGGAATATACAAAAAAAAGATGGACGTACCGATTGGACAGAAAAAGAAGTAGATAAATGGCGTCATAATCCTGAACATCATTGTATCTGGCACGAAACAAGTGATGCAAAAACAATGGATCTTGTACCTGAAGAAATTCATAAATTTTTCACTCATGCAGGAGGTGTTGTAATGTGCAAGATAAGAGATGGAGGTAATAAGTTTGATGATTAAGTATACAATGAACATATGGGGAAGAGAGTTTGAACTTCCAGTTATGATCAAACAATATGATGGTGAAGAAATTACTGAAATTCAAAAAGAAGCAGTAGAAAAATTTCAACACTGCGAGGAAGTAATAAATGCTTCAAAATACAGTATTGATCAATACATTCTTGAAAACGGATTGAAAGATTACAACATTCATAAAGTTGATAATATTTTTAAATATGCCATGCCAAAAAGCTTTTATGTACCAGATACAGAAAAAAGAGTTGTTGTTCTTTTTTGTGATTTTAAATATGACCTAGAAAATGGAATTGCTTTAGTTTTTGAAGATGAAAAATTGAAGGAAATTATCCCAGAAGATCTTGCATTATAAGAAACTACCATTGCATCAAATCTTTTAAAACGGTATAATGAAGCCTGTTAAAACGTTACGAGAAAAGAATATGGCTGAAAGAAGCATATCTCAGAGAGGAATCTATCTGCTGAAAAGATTCTGTTATGTGTTCAGTGAGTTCACTTTTCCATGTGAAGCTAATCCCTTCCGTTTAAACTCACGTTACGAGTGAATCAAGGTGCGTATCTATTATGATACGAATCAGGATGGTACCGCGTTAATTCAAACGTTCCTGTTTATGGAACGTTTTTATTTTTATCTGGAGGTTAAAAAATATGAGTGACAGAATCAGTGAAGTGCAGTCACAGGCGCTTGAAGCAATCAATAACGCAAGTGACTTAAACGCATTACAGGAAGTAAGAAACACATACCTTTCAAAGAAAGGTTTGATTCCTGCATTAATGAAAGAAATGAAGGATCTTCCAAAGGAAGAAAAGCCAGCATTTGGTCAGAAAGTCAATGTCTGCAAGCAGGAAGTCAGTGAAGCATTAGACAAGAAGCAACAAGAATTAGAAGTAGCTGCGACTGCTTTAAAACTAGAAAAAGAAAAGATTGATATTACACTGCCAGGTGATTCTATCCGTATTGGAACAAGTCATCCATTGATGCTCATCCAAAAGGAAGTAGAAGATTTATTCTTAGGTATGGGCTATAAGATTGCAGAAGGTCCAGAAGTTGAACAAGATTACTACAACTTTGAATTAGCAAACATTCCACAGGATCATCCAGCAAGAGATATGCAGGATACATTCTATATTGATCCAAATACATTACTCAGAACACATACAACAGCGATGCAGATGAGAGAATTAGAAAAGGCACATGGTCAAACACCTATTAAGCTCATCTGTCCTGGTAAGGTTTATAGAAGAGATGATGATGATGCAACACATTCACATCAGTTCATGCAATGTGAAGGTCTTGTTGTAGGTGAACATGTTACACTTGCTGATTTGAAGGGTACACTTGAATTCTTGGCGAATAAGATGTTTGGTGAAGGCAGACAGATTCGTTTCAGACCATCATACTTCCCATTTACAGAACCATCAGTAGAAGTAGACGTATCTTGTCCTTTCTGTAATGGTAAGGGATGCAATGTATGTAAGGGCAGTGGATGGATTGAAATCCTTGGTGCTGGTATGGTTCACCCACATGTATTGGAAATGAATGGATTTGATCCTGATAAGTGCAGTGGATTTGCATTTGGTGTTGGTCTAGAAAGAGTTGCGATGTTGAAGTATGGTATCAATGATATTCGTAACTTCTATATCAATGATGCTAGATTCTTAAAGATGTTTGATAGATTTGACTAATCAGGAGGAAATTAAAGATGAGATTAAGTTATAAATGGTTAAAGGAATATGTAGATCTTTCTGATATTACTCCTGAAGAGTTGGCAGATAAGATGACTACTGCTGGTCTTGAAGTTGAAGGCGTTGAAGCAATGGCTTATGCTGAAGGATTGGTAATTGGTGAAGTTGTTGAATGTGAAGATGTTGAAGGTACACATTTACATAAGACACAGACATGTGTCGGTGACAAGACATATCAGATCATCTGTGGTGCACCAAACTGTAGAAAAGGTTTAAAGGTAATCGTTGCACTTCCTGGTGCTAAATTACCTGGTATTACAATTGAAGCAAAACCATTACATGGTTTAGAAAGTAATGGTATGTTATGTGCTTTATTTGAACTTGGTGTTGATAAGAAGGCATTAAGAGAAGATCAGATCAATGGGATTGAAGAATTGCCTGAAGATGCACCTGTTGGTGAAACAGATGTTCTTGGCTATCTTGGTTTAGATGATACGATCTTAGATGTATCTTTAACACCAAATCGAGCAGATTGTTCCTCTATGTGGAATATGGCAAAAGAAGTTGGCGCAATTTTACATAGAGAAGTAAAATGGCCAGATTATGCAAATAAGGCGGATATTGGTGAAGAAGGTAACTTTAAAGTATTCACAAAGAGTGAAAAGTGTGGATGCTATTTAGGTAAGGTTGTAAACCATGTTAAGGTTGGCCCTTCTCCTAAGTGGATGCAGCAGTATTTAAATGCAGCTGGTATGAATTCTATCAATAACGTTGTAGATATTTCTAACTTCGTTATGTTGGAAACAGGTCAGCCATTACACTACTACAACCTCAAGAAATTACCTGCACATGAAATTACTGTTGTGGATGATAGAGAATTGAAAATGACTGCATTAGATGGTGCTGAATTTGATATTCAAAAGAGTGATATCTTAATTACTACAAATGGTGAAGCAACTGGTATTGCTGGTATCATGGGTGGTGAAGAAAGTATGATCGATGAAAGTACAGATAGTATCTTTATTGAAGCTGCGAAGTTTGATCATGCTTCTATTCGTAGAACATCGATTCGTTTGAATCTTATTACTGAAGCTGCACAGAGATTTACAAAGGGTATTGAAGAATGTGCAATGCAGAAGGCAATGGATCGTTCTGTTCAGTTATTAAGTGAATATGCGGATGCATCTGGATTTGAAAAGACAGTCATGGCTGGTGAAATGACATATCAGCCACAGACAGTTGTTGAAACATTGACACACTGTAATGGTTTACTTGGAACACATTTTACAATGGATGAAGTTGTAGATACATTGAAATGGCTGGATTTCAAACCAGAAGTCAATGGTGATGAAATTACTTGTCATATTCCTAGCTACCGTATTGATATTGAAGGAACTGCAGATATTGATGAAGAAGTCATTCGTTTGCTTGGATTTGATTCACTGGAAAGTACATTGCCAAATGTATCTGCTACGGTTGGTCAAAGAAGCAATATTCAGCAGGTTCGTGCAACTACTAGAGAAGCAATGATGGCAAGTGGATTAAATGAAATTGTTACTTATACATTAGTCAATGAAGACTATGCAAAGAATGGTTTCAATGCATTAGAAAATCCAGTAGAACTGGCAATGCCTATGAGTGAAGCTAGAAAGTATACAAGAACAAACCTCATTAACTCTGTTATGGAAGTTGTTCAGTACAATGAAGCTCATTCTAATACAGACAATGCTTTCTATGAAATCTCTAAAGTATATGCTACGGGTGTAGAAGAAGAAAGACTAGCTATCGTATTAGATGGCAATTACATGGATGACAAGCTTAGACATGTTTCTCTCAAGGGTGACTTCTATGCAATGAAGGGTATTGTTCTCAACTGGCTGCAGAGACTTGGCTTTACTGGCTCAAGAATCAAGATTGAAGAAAACAAGATGGATACAACACATTTCCATCCATATAGAAGTGCTGTGATTTCTTTAGGAAACAAGAAGCTTGGTGTATTTGGTGAATTACATCCTGATTATGCTAAAAAGTTTGATCTAAAGAACGTTACATATGCGGAATTGACACTTGATCCAATCTTTGAAGCAAAGGCTGGAAGAATTAAATTTACAGAACTTCCAAAGTTCCCGGCAGTGACAAGAGACTTGGCATTTGTTGTAGATAAGCAAGTCAGTGCACAGGATATTACACGTGCAATTACAACAGCTGGAGTGAAGAATATTCTTTCTAATGTTGAAGTATTTGATGTTTATGAAGGTGAACATGTTGCAGAAGGTAAGAAGTCTGTTGCATTGAAACTGACATATCAGGCTGATCATACATTGAAAGATGATGAAATTACAGATGCATACAACAAAATCTTAGATAACTTAGCTAAGAGAGTGAAGGCAGAATTAAGAGCATAAGAAAATGAAATCTCAAAGATAGAAATCTTTGGGATTTTTTTTGGAATATTCATAAAAACTGTGAATATGTATAGTGTAGAGAACATGAAATGAGTAATATATTATGCAAAATTATATAAAAATTTATTGACTTATATAATTTTATGCAATAATATTCGTTTGGAAGGAGAAGGCTATGCCATTGACGCCTAAACAAATGGGAAGGTTGCTTAAGAAAAATGGTTTTACGATTGTCAGAGAAGGAACACGACATACAAAATATACAAACCCAGTAACTAAAGTAACGATTACTATTCCACGTCACGCAAAAGAATTAGGAAAAGGGATTGAGAATGCAATTCTAAGAGAAGCTAATTTAAAATGATATTTCAACATAGCCAAAGAGATATATGAAAAAGTATTATCCTGCAGTATTTCATAAAGAAGAAAATATATATTGGGTTGAATTTCCTGATCTGAAAGGATGCTTTTCACAAGGTAAAGATTTTCCAGAAGCATGTACAATGGCAGAAGATGCATTAGGAGAATGGATCAATGCACAAGAAGATATAGGAAATGTAATTCCTGAACCATCTTCTATGGAAGTCATTTCTAATCAATATCGAGATGAATGTGTTTCTGCAATTGCATATGATGATTATGCATGGAAAGAGGCACATTCTACAAGAGCTGTCAGAAAAGCAGTTTCCATTCCTGAATGGATGGATAAACTCGCAACAAAAAATGGATTAAGTCTTTCAAAAATTCTACAAAAAGCTTTAAAAAATGAATTGCATTTGTAATCCTGAAGATAGAAATCTTTGGGATTTTTTTTGGAATATTCAGGAATATGAATAAAAGTTGTGAATATGTATATTAGAACACCAAAAAGTATTGATGAATGATAGCATTAATGCTATCATTCAGATGAAATGGTGTTTGTTCTAAGAAAGGATGAATACCATGTCATATACAATAGAATTTTATATTACAAAGAATGGTGAAGTTTTAATTTGGGAATTTTTGGAAAAACTGAGAAAGAAATCAAAAAATGATAAAAATGCACGTATTCAATACAGACAAATAAGTTTATATATTGAACTTCTTCAAAGAAATGGTGTGAACTTAAATGAAAATATCATAAAGCATTTAGAAGATGGAATATGGGAATTAAGACCAGGTGTTAATAGAATATTTTTCTTTTATTTTGAAAATGGCACTTATGTTTTGTTACATCAATATCGTAAAAAAACTCAAAAAACTCCTAAGAGGGAAATAAAAAAAGCGAAACAAGAAAGAAAAGAGTATTTACAAATGAAGGAGAAAGAAAATGAAAACATGGAATGAATATAAAGAACATGTAAAAAATGTTGATCCTGATTTATCAAAAGATATTCACGGAACTGAAGAAATAGCTGCTGTTGTTTCAGCAATGGTTCAACAAAGAAATAAATTAGGTTTATCACAAAGAGAACTTGCACAGATGTGTGGAATCCCTCAATCATCTGTTGCAAGAATAGAATCAGGAAAAATTACACCAAATCTAGGAACACTTTTAAAAATATTTAGAAATTTAGGTCTTTCCATTTCTGTAGAACAAATGCATTAATGATTGTAGATCATCTAAAATTCTACAAAAAGCTTTAAAAAATGAATTACATTTGTAATAAAGATATTTCATTTATTTAGAATATTTTCATATTTCAAGAAAGTCATTTCTTATCTAGTTAGAAAGTAGTTATAAATGCATAGACACATGGCATAGTGAAATGTATAATGATGTTGTTATATTCTATTGGCATATGCATTCACAATTCAGACAAGTGTTTGAGGCGTAAAGCCATGGAGCAAAAGTCAGAAAAGGGAGCTGACCATGCTAGTCAGGTTTTACTCATTTTAAACAATGAGTGAAAATCTAAGATATATAGTATTTTAGAGCTGTTGGTAATAAATGATTTTAATTATACATATGCGATAGAGTGCAATGATATTTAAAAAGGGTAATGATGGTATACGTTCCACTGGTGATTTTAAGTGGAACTTTTTTGTTTGTTGGATAACAGTACAAAATGGTCTTGAGGGGAGAACTTATGAAAAAGAAAAGTATGAGAAATGCTTTATCATTGCTTCTTGTAATTGGATTGTCAGTTTCATTGATGCTTGGCTGCAACAAAAAAACGACGAAAGAAAAACAGACAATCCAGGTATATTTGTGGACAACGAGTCTATATGAAAAGTATGCACCATACATTCAATCTCAGCTTCCAGATATGAATATTGAATTTATTGTTGGGAACAATGATTTGGATTTCTATACATTTTTAGATAAAAATGGCGGTTTGCCAGATCTTATCACAAACTGTCGTTTTTCTCTTCATGATGCTTCTCCATTAAAGAATCATTTAATGGACCTTTCTACAACTAACGTAGCAGGTGCTGTTTATAATTCCTATCTGAATAATTTTATGAACCAGGATGGCAGTGTGAACTGGCTGCCTGTCTGTGCAGATGCACATGGATTTGTTGTGAATAAAGATTTGTTTGAACAATACAACATTCCACTGCCAACAGATTACGACAGTTTTGTAAATGCCTGTAAGAAGTTTGAAGAAGCTGGAATTCGCGGGTTTGTGTCAGATTATATGTATGATTATACGTGTATGGAAACGCTGCAGGGTCTTTCTGCAAATGAATTATCTTCTTCTGCTGGAAGAAAATGGCGTACTGCTTACAGTGACCAAGAAAGTACAGAAAAAGTTGGCTTAGATGAAACTGTATGGCCTGGTGCTTTTGAAAGATTAGAGCAGTTTATTCAAGATACAAAGCTAAGCAAAGATGATCTTGCATTAAATTATGATGATGTAATGGATATGTTTCAAAATGCGAAAGCTGCGATGTATTTTGGTACATCTGCTGGTGTAAGAATAAACCAGGAACATGGGATCAATACTATATTCCTTCCATTTTTTGAAGAAAACAGTGAAGGGTGGCTCATGACAACACCATTTTTCCAGGTTGCTTTGAATAAAAATCTTGAAAAAGATGAAGATAGAAGAAATGCCGCAATGAAAGTATTGAATACTATGCTATCTGCTGATGCACAGAATATCATTGCAGATGGACAGGATACATTGAGTTATTCTCAGGATGTACCGCTTGTTTTAACTGATTATCTCAAAGATGTGAAAGATGTTGTAGAAGAAAATCATATGTATATTCGTATTGCTTCCAATGATTTCTTCAGGATATCTCAAGATGTAGTTTCAAAAATGATTGCGGGAGAATATGGTGCACAAGAAGCATATGAAGATTTCAATGCACAATTAAAACAAGAAGATACAAATGAAGATGAAAACATTGTTTTAACACCTTCAAAAGCATATTCCAGCACTTTTGAATGTGATGGTGGAAATGAAGCGTATTCTGTGATGGCAAATACACTTAGAAATTGTTATCAAAGTGATGTATTGATTGCGACAGCGAACAGTTTTACAGCCAATGTATTACAGGCAGAATATACAGAAAAGATGGCTGGATATATGATCATGCCAAATAGTTTATCAGCGTACCACAAGCAAGTGAATGGAACAGAATTAACAGACATTGTGAAATGCTTTGTGGAAGGAATCGAAGGTGGCTTTGTTCCATTCAATCAAGGATCATTACCAGTGTTCAGTGGTATTTCTGTAGAAGTGAAAGAAGAAAATGGCTGTTATACGTTAGTGGAAATTATGAAAGATGGAAAGCGTATTGATGATCATGATACGTTTACACTGACGTGTCTGGCAACTGAAAAGAATATGACACCTTTATTGAATGGTGATACATTTACAGAAGATAAAATTAAAGTTCGACAAACATGGCTGGATTATGTTTCCAGTGGAAATGGCAAACTTGTTGAACCTGAAAAATATATTACGGTAAGGAATGAAAAATGAGTGAAATAAACAATAAAAAAGAAAAAATACCCAAAAAATCCAATGTCATTAAGTTAAGCAAAAAACTTCAATGATGGCTATACGGGTTACACA
>ERZ1034897.423-NODE-423-length-21505-cov-11.617762_pt1 | contig 21505 bp, 40 predicted proteins | sample MGYA00520629_ERZ1034897 | MGnify/ENA primary metagenome ERZ1034897 (study PRJEB33766, sample SAMN09781789) | gut metagenome | biome: gut microbiome | host: Homo sapiens | place: Madagascar | study: EMG produced TPA metagenomics assembly of the PRJNA485056 data... | reverse complement strand
GAAGCTGCTCTTTTATCAACTCAGCCATTGCAGAACGAATCTGCTGCTGATGCTCCGGCGTGAGCATGGCGAAGTATCTGGCGAAATCCTCGGTTTCCTTGTCGGGAGCCGGGGATTTTTCCGTTTCCGGGGTTTCCTCAGAGAAGTAGGAGACAGGAACGCCGAAGTAGTCGGCCAACTGAGCAATATAGGTGTCACTAGGCTTTCTGCCAGCCTTCCAATTTGAAACAGTTTGCTTTGGAATTCCTGCTTCGATTCCGGCTCTTGATGGTTTCAAACCTTTTTCCTTGCACAATTTCACGAAATTATTGTAAAAATTCACATAATCAATATTCATTTTTTGTACAGTCCTCCAAATACTGACTTTTAAGACTTTTGGTGTTGACATTTGGGACTTATGGGACTATACTAATGCCATGAACACCAGTTCACGAAAAATGAGTACAAAAATCCTCGGGGTAGGAATCCCATTTTTCAGAGGTTCCGGCTCCGGCGAGTGGCGAATGGTTTATTTGTTTCAGCAAAACCAATATAGCATACGCTACTCAGAAAAGCAACCGTTTTTCTGAATTTTGTTCAAATTCACCAAGAAAGGAAGGAGTGTTTTGAAAGTTGGAAACCCAGGCAACCATGCCCCGGACACCCCGAGAGCGGGTGCAGAAAGCGATGTTTATTCGCATGACCGTGACCATGAACAAGCTGACCTACGGCTGGCTCATTCAGGAGTTGGAAAACGAGGGCTTCACGATCAGCAAGACCACCGTGAGCAGCGCTCTGGCGGGGAGCCTGGTAAGCCCAAAGGCGGACGAGTTCCTGATGCGGGCGGAGAGAATCTGCAAGCGATACAGGCAGAGCTTTCCCACCAGGCAGCAATCCGGGACATAGGCAAACTGGCCCTGGCCTTTGTAATGGCCGATATTGGGGCCTACGAAAAATGGTTTTTTGAAAAATACGGCGTGAAGCCGGAACTGTGAAAGGAGATTTATATGGCGAAGTATAAGGTTGGAGATAAGGTGCGGATTGTGAGCGAAAGGCCCGCAAGCCCTCGTTTTGTTGATTTGATGGTACAGTACCTTGGCAAAACGCTGACTGTATCAAAAGTTGATGAAGAAACGCTTGGAGCAATCTACAGGTTTAAGGAAGCGACATATCCAGCAAGCGTTTCGCCTATTATGGGAATCTTTTCACCCAAGGCAAACGGTATGTGGGCGTTCTGTGAGGACTGGATTGCTGGCCTTGCCGAGCAGAAGAAGCCGGAGTTCTGCGTTTCTATCCGCTTCCATGGCAGGCTGACCGTTGCAGAACTTATCAAGAACGGCAAGGTTGTAAAGGTGGAGAACGCCCGGTGCAACCCCAAGGACAAGTACAGCATGGCCGAGGGTGCAAGAATCGCTGTTGAACGGCTTTTCGGAAAGAATGTTACATCCAGCAAAAACAAAGTGCGTAGCGATGATGACATCGCAAGTGGCATTGCAGCTGGCGTTCATGGAGCAAGCAAACCCAAGATTGGAGACAAGTTCGTTGTCGTGCGGAACAGCAGCTCAGACTGCACCCACTATTTCAAAATCGGCTCTGTTGTAACTCTCAAATACATCGGAACCGGCAAAAACATTTACGAAGCGGATGACGGTTTGGAGCAGATTGTCCGAGACTGTGATGTCACTCCGTATAAGGAGACCGCCAAATGAGCAGACGGAAAGTAACCCCTGACGAGCTGGTAGAGGCTGAAATCGCCCGTCTGCAAGCTTCCCCGGATGTAAAGCTTGCCAAAAAGGAGCAGAACCTGATTTACCGGAGAAAGCAGTATATGTGGAACCTCCAAAACCTGGAAAAGCGTGGAAAGCAGCTGCGGGCCGAGGGGTGGACTGTGGAATCTCTGGAACTGAAATATAAGTCGGAGGAATGAACATGAGTGCAAAAGATGCTACGCCCCAGGAAATTCAGGCCATGAAAGACCGGCTCAGCCAGAAGTGGGCTGACCGCTGGAATGAGGCCCACATGGAGGATGCCGTGAGGATGGCTTGCCGTGCCAATAGAACCCCTTTTGTGGAGCAGAACCAGGCCCCCAGCCTGGAAAGTGTCATCGTGGCAACGGGCATGATGGCAACCGCTGGGGCCGCGGCAATCCTGGGTAGCACCGGGGCCGTGCCTATGGGTTACGCCGTGGCTGTGGCTGGTGTAGCTATGGCTGGGGCCGCTGCCCAGGTGTCAATGGAGGTACAGAAATGAACATCCCGGAATGCTATGAGCCGTGGAGGCAGGCAGAGGCCAGAGAATCCGACTGGGACAACTACCTCTCCCGGTTCCCGGTATGCGCCCACTGCTGCTCCCCTATCACGGATTCCAAGGTGATTTACATTGCGAAGCACGATGAATTCTACCATCTGAGCTGCATTGAGGCCATGGAGGAATTCAACGAGGCTGCGGAGGTGGAGTGATGGCAAGCCCTATGATTCGCAAAATCCCTACATCCAACATGAGCAAAGAGGACTGGGAAAAGCTGCGGTCTACCACAATCGGTGGCTCTGACGCTGCCTGTATTCTGGGGCTGAACCCCCACAAGTCCGCATATGCCCTGTGGGCTGAGAAAACCGGGAAGGTCATCCCGGAGGACGTTTCCCAAAAAGAGGCGGTACGGCTTGGGACAGACCTTGAGGATTATGTGGCCCACCGATTCATGGAGAAAACCGGCAAGAAGGTTCGCCGTGAGAACTACACTGTGTTCCGGGATGATATGCCCTACGCACATGCCAATTACGACCGGCTTGTAATTGGAGAACGGGCGGGGCTGGAAATCAAGACCACCAACGCTCTGAACCTGAAACGGTTCAAGAATGGTGAATATCCTGCGAACTACTACGTTCAAGCGTGCCATTATCTTCTCATATCTGGTCTGGACAGATGGTACTTGGCCGTGCTTGTACTTGGCATTGAGTTCAAGGTTTTTACAATCGAGCGTGACGAGGCCGAACTTGCCGCCCTGAAAATAGCGGAGGAAAATTTCTGGGAAATGATTCAGAACGATTTGCCCCCGGAAATTGACGGCATGGATTCCACCATTGATGCGGTCAACGCCGTGTTCCCGGTAAGCGAGCCGGACACGGAAATTGACTTGACGGGCTGCGCCGCAGACCTTGCGATTCTGGACGAATGTGACCAGCAGATCAAAGCCCTGGAGGAAAAGAAAAAGGCAGCACAAGCAAGGGTCATGGAAACCTTGGGTGCCGCCGAAAAGGGATTTTACGGCGGGTATTCCGTCAGCTGGAAGAGCCAGAAGCGGTCCACTTTTGACAGGGAGAAGTGGGAGAAAGAACACGGGGCAATCCCGGAAGAATACTTCAAAGTTTCTGATAACAGAACTTTTCGATTCAAAAAGGAGAATGAATAATAATGGCAAACAACATGATTCAGAACGCTGCCAGTGCTTCTGCCCAGGCAGTAGCGAAAACCAAGAAACCCAGCAGCATCCAGGACTACATTGAGGTTATGAAGCCTGCCATCCAGGCGGCACTGCCCAGCGTGATGACCCCGGAGCGATTCAGCCGTATTACCCTGTCTGCCCTGTCCGCAAACCCGAAGCTGAAAGAGTGCACCCCGCAGTCATTCCTTGGAGCCATGATGACCGCCGCTCAGCTTGGATTGGAGCCGAATACGCCCCTTGGACAGGCCTACTTGATTCCCTTCCGGAATCACGGGCGGATGGAGTGCCAGTTCCAGCTTGGCTATAAGGGCCTCATCGATCTGGCCTACCGTTCCGGCGAAGTGTCCATCATACAGGCACACGCCGTGTATGAAAATGACGATTTCCAATATGAGTTGGGACTTGACCCGACGCTGCGGCACGTTCCCGCTAAGAGCAACCGTGGAAAGCCCATCGCCTACTACGCTATGTTCAAAACCAAGGACGGCGGCTACGGCTTCCAGGTCATGAGCATGGAGGATGTAAAATCCCATGCCCAGCAGTATTCTAAGAGCTACGGAAACGGACCGTGGCAGACAAATTTTGATGAAATGGCAAAGAAAACCGTTCTGAAAAAGGTGCTGAAATACGCCCCGCTGAAATCTGATTTTGTCCGTGGAATTTCCCAAGACAGCACAATCAAGAAGGAAATCTCCGCCGACATGTCCGACATCCCCGATATGACCGAGTACATCGATATCGACCAGGAAACCGGAGAGGTAATCGAGGACAAGGAGGCCACCTGATGTACTCCGTACACGGACAGGACGGCACAATCCTGATGCAGTCCGCAATGGATTTCCGATACCCGCCAGAGACGGAATTATCGCTTCTTAACTCAGGCCATGTGCTCAAACTAAATGGGAAGCGAATCACAAAAAAGGAGGTACAGCAACGTGTTGAACTCGATCAGCGTCATGGGCCGTCTTACCCGTGACCCCGAACTCCGGCGCACCGGCTCCGGAAAGCCTGTTACCAGCTTCACCCTGGCCTGTGACCGGGATTTTAAGAACTCCCAGACGGGTGAGAAGGAAGTGGATTTTCTGGACTGCGTTGCCTGGAATTCCACGGCAGAGCTTGTGGCGAAGTATTTCCGCAAGGGGCAGATGGCTGTGGCAACGGGGCGGCTGCAAATCCGGCAGTATACCGACAAGAACGGCCAGAAACGCCGTCAGGCGGAGATTCTTGTGAGCAGTGTCTATTTCTGCGGGGGCAAGGAAAACGGCTCTGCTGGCGGCTCTGAGTCTGACAGCGGGTATGCTGCGCCAGCATACCAAACAAATGCACCGAGCGGTGACTTCGCAGAGCTGGAAGACGATGACGCACAATTGCCGTTCTAAGCCGGAAAATCAATCTTTACCATAAAAGATTGACAATATAGTTTGCATTTTTCCTTGGCGGTGGGAGGTCAAACCGCCAACTCCAACGAAAGGAGAACCCTAATGACTGTTGAATTTACAATTCCCGGTGTTCCGCAGGGGAAGGAACGGCCCAGATTTACCAAAAACGGCGTTGCTTATACCCCCAGCAAGACCAAGGACTACGAAAAACTGGTAGCCTGGGCATACGAGTGCGAGGCCCACGGGGCGAAGTTTACCGGCCCGATCAGAGCGGACATAGCGGCTGTGTACGCCGTGCCCAAATCGTGGAGCAAGAAGAAACAGGCGGAAGCCGTTGACAATCAGCTCTTGCCTATGGTCAAACCAGACCTGGACAACGTGGTCAAGGCTGTGCTGGATGCCTGCAACGGTGTAGCCTATCGGGATGACGCAGCTGTGACAGATATGACAATCTGTAAGCGGTACGGGACAAGGCCCTGTGTGGTCGTCCGGTTGACCGGAGAGGAGGCCCCACATGACACAGTGTGAGCGCATCCTGCGGCATATGCAGGACTATGGAAGCATTACCCAGGCCGAGGCTGTTACCGAGTACGGCTGTTACAGGCTCGGCGCAAGAATCTGGGACTTGAAAGCCCATGGCGTACCAATCAAGAGCGAAACCATCACTGGAAAGAACCGGTACGGGGAGCGGACAAGCTTTGCGAGGTATTCCTTGGCAGAGGGCGGTAACGATGGCTGAACGACGCATGATGGCAAAGTCCATCGTCCTGTCTGACGCTTTCTTGGATATGCCTATGAGCGCCCGGAATCTGTATTTCACGTTTCTGGCCTGTGGGGACGATGATGGATTTGTCAACAATCCGAAGTCCATTATGCGTCAGACCGGTGCCAGCGTGGACGATTTTCGGATTCTGCTGGCAAAACAGTACATCATTGCCTTTGAAAGCGGCGTGATCGTAATCCGGCATTGGCGGATACACAACTACATCCAGAAGGACCGGTACAAGCCAAGCGAATGTATCTCCGAAAAAGCCATGATTTCCGTAGACAAAAAAGGTGTGTATACGGAATGTATACAGGATGTATCCAGTTCGGATACCCAGGTTAGGTTAGGTAAGGATAGTATAGGAGAGGTTAATAATACAATCCTAACGGATTGTATAGGGCACTCTGACGAGTGCAGCGACCCAAAATCCTTGCCGAAGAAGGCGAAAGCAAAGCGTTTTATCCCGCCTACCGTTGCCGAAGTAACAGCCTATTGCCAGGAACGAAGGAACAGTATAAACCCAGAGGCATTCGTAGACTTCTACGCCTCCAAAGGCTGGATGGTGGGTAAGAATCCCATGAAGGACTGGAAAGCCGCCGTGCGGACGTGGGAACGCTCAGAAGGGCGTGGTCACAACGGCTCCGGGGGCCGGGGGAACTACACCCCGCCGGATGACGATTTGGAGAAATATTTTTAGGGGTGGTGAGCACAGATGAACGCTGACGAGGCCAAGGAGCTGCTGGAATTGCAGAAAAGGATGCAACGGCTTCACGGGGTAACTCCCAAGCCAAAACCCCGGAACGAGTTTGCAGAGGCCATGATCGATACCCTGGCTGCCAAGGCGGAGCAAGCCGCCGAAACCGATACCGAGTATCTGGCCGAAGACGGGCTGCTCCACTGCAAAATCTGCGGAGGCAAACGGCAAACCGTTATCCAGCTCCCATTCGAGGGGGCAGTGCCCCGGAAGGTCCGCTGCTGGTGCCAATGCCCAACGGAGTTGGACAGGGCCAGGGAGCGGGAGAAGGACGTGGTCATCAGCCGGAACCGGAGCGTTTGCTTCCAGGGATTCGAGGAGCTGCGGAAATGCACATTCGATTCCGCTGACGCTGACACGCCCACAAAGCCGATTACAGCGGCAAAAAAATATGCCGATACTTTTCACGTCAGCCGCAAGAAAGGCGCTGGAATCCTGTTCTACGGTCCTGTGGGAACCGGTAAAACGTTTCTTGCGGCCTGCATCGCCAATGAACTGCTGAAAAACGGCTACAAGGTGCGTATGACCAGCTTCTCCGCAATCGCTGACGAGCTGTGGAACACCCCCAGCAAAGACGAGTACATTGCCGACCTGTGCAAATACCATCTGCTTATTTTAGACGACCTGGGAGCGGAGCGCAAGACTGAGTATATGCAGGAAATGGTGTACAAAATCGTCAATGCCAGATATGTGGCGGGCGTACCGATGATTGTCACCACGAATCTGACCAGAGATGAGTTGAGCAAGGCTACCGACATTACCACCGCCCGGACATACGACCGGCTGCTTGAACGTTGCGTCCCGGTAGAGGTCGCCGGGAAAAGCCGCCGCAGGGCCGCAGCTGCCGAAAACTGGGGAGAAATGCGGGAAATGCTGGGGCTGAAATGAATTTAGGCGGAACCAAAATGACAAATTCCGATAGAATCCGGGCGCTGCCAAATGAGGTGCTGGCCCAAATCATCCGGAGGTGTTGCATCAGCTCCAGTTGCGTTATCTGCCCGGTGAAGAAGCTGTGCAATTACACATTCCGCTCGGAGCGTGGCTGGTACGACTGGCTGGAAAGAGAGGCGGAGGAATGAGCAACGTTGTAGAACAGCTTGCGCCGAACCCAGTAACCCACGAGCATGGCGAAAATGGGTGCTGCAAAAACCCCAGAGCATGGGAAATGGAAATGATGCACCAGGTATGGGCCGCCGGCCTCCACGATGCGGCCAGCTGTTTTCAGGATGCGCTTGAAGCAAAGTGGAAGCTTGAATCTCAGCGAAAAGGGAAGCCGAAAACCAACGGAGACAGAATCCGGGCGATGACGGACGAGGAGCTGGCGAAAATTTATGCAAGTGCATCGTATTGCGACATATGCCATGTTCGTGCTGCGTGCTTTTCCGATGTGGATGCGAACAAAAGTTGCTACGAGAGGTTTCTTGAATGGCTCCGCTCCCCTGCCAACGACGGAGGGAATGAAAAATGACCAACGGAGGTAAAGCCCGAGCAATGATTAACAGCGATAGAGCCTGGGCAATGACGGATGAGAAGCTGGCCGGCCTCTGCGGCAGTCCTGTCATTTGCCCGCCCAACGGCGAAAAGTGCTGCGATGACTGCAAGAAATGCTGGCTTAACTGGCTCCGCTCCCCGGTTGAGGATGGCGAGAAATGATTCACCTAGGCGATATAACCAAAATCCACGGCGGTACTGCTCCCATTGTAGACTGCATTATAGGCGGTAGCCCATGCCAGGATTTAAGCGTAGCCGGGATGAGAGCCGGCTTTTCCGGGAAACGGTCTGTGCTGTTTCTCGACCAAATCAGAGTGACAAAGGAGATGAGATATCGTGACAGAGCAAGTGGACGGACAGGTGAGCTTATTCGGCCAAGATACATGGTCTGGGAGAACGTGCCCGGAGCATTCAGCAGCAACGGAGGGCGGGACTTCCAATCCGTCCTCACGGAAACGGTCCGGGTCGTCGAGCCGGAAGCCCCCCCTGTGCCTATACCTGAAAGGGGATGGCCTACAAGCGGATGCCTCATGGGAGACGGATGGAGTGTTGCTTGGCGTGTACTCGATGCACAGTTTTGGGGAGTCCCCCAAAGACGGCGTAGAATCGTACTTGTCGCAGATTTTGGAGGCCTCTCCGCACCCGAAATACTATTTGTCCGCAAAGGCGTGTCAAGGTATTCTGAACCGGGCGGCGAGAAGAGGAAAGGATTTGCCGGAAGCTCTGAAAGCGGCGCTGCTTATGCAGTCCGAGTCAGGGGGGGCTGTGATGGAGGCGGAAAGGGAGCGTTAGTGCAAAAAGAGCTTTCCGGGACTTTGGGCTGCAACAACGACCAGACGGTTTTCTGCCTTAATGACCAGGGCGGAAGCGTGATGGGCATCAGCCAGGATATAAGCGGAACCCTGCGGGCGCAGGAGCACGGGCACCAACCCCTTGTGACAGTGTTTGACCCGGCGCAAATCACAAGCCCTGTGAATCGTAGCCGCCCGGAGCCTGGGAAACCCTGCTGCACATTGACCTCCAGAATGGGGACCGGTGGCGGAAATGTGCCAATCATGTTCCGGCAGCAGCGCTTTGGGCGCTACGACCTGGACAACGTAGCCGGGACCTGCAAGGCCAGGGACGGCAAGGACGGAACCACAAATCTTGTGTGCGCCGTGGACTGCCGAAATGGAACAGAGAACCCGGAGACAAACGGGACGCTGCAAGCAAAATCCACGGGCGGCCAAAGCCTGAACCTGAACAACGTAGTCCGAGAGGCTATGACGGTTCGCCGGCTGACTTCCCTGGAGTGTGAGCGTTTGCAGGGATTCCCGGACGGCTGGACGGACATTGGGGAATGGGTGGACAGCAAGGGCAAGAAACGGCAAACCACCGATTCAGCCCGGTACAAAGCCTTGGGAAACAGCATTGCTTTACCGCCCTGGAAATGGGTGCTGAAACGGCTGTGCGCACAGTATGAACGTGATGCGACCATGGCAAGTCTTTTTGACGGAATCGGCGGATTCCCGCTTATCTGGGAGCAGCTGAACGGAAAAGGGAGCTGCCTGTGGGCGAGTGAGATTGAGGAGTTTCCCATGGCCGTGACGAGGAAACGATTTGGATGACCATTTTCGTGAGGCCATGGAAATGGTAACAACGATAGAAATTGAGGTGAAACATGAACAAAGCATTGCTAAGCAGCGTAAAAATGGACTGGCGAACGCCGAAAGACTTTTTTCGGGAACTGAATCAGGAATTCCATTTTGGCTTAGATGCCGCCGCTACACCAGAGAATGCCAAGTGTGAACGATATTTTACGCCAGAAATGGATGGTCTTTCCTTGACTTGGAGCGGATACGGAGCCGTGTTCTGCAACCCGCCATATGGCCGGGAGATTGGGAAATGGGTTCAAAAGGCATATTTCGAACATGTCTGTGGGGGGTTGACAATCGTCATGCTGATTCCGGCACGGACGGACACAAGCTATTTCCACGATTACATATACGGAAAAGCGGAAATCCGGTTTCTGCGCGGGCGGTTAAAATTCGAAGATGAAAACGGGGCAGCAATGAACCCAGCACCGTTTCCGTCTATGGTAGTGATTTTTAGATAGCAGATAAGCCCGGGGCAACCCGGGCGGAAAGGATAAATGAAATGGAAAGAACTAGCTACGTAGCACCTGTCACAACACCCCCGGAAATGGTTGGATGGGAAAACATGTCTTGCGACCCAATTCGGAAATATATTCCGAGCCCAGGGGAATCCGGCAATCCAAACACGCTGAATGTCATGCTGAAAGAGGTGACCACACTGGCAGACGAAACGCTTTCAGCGGCATTTTTAATCAACAACAATTTCTTTGGAATTGGGCCAAAGGAGCGGAAAAGCAGCGAGCCAAAATGCCTAATGGATGTTATGGCGATGCACGTGGAGACGATGAAAATGCTTTGCCGAGAAGTGGAAGACATTGCCAAGCGGCTGGGGGTGTGAGGATGGCTAGGGCTGTACTTATTTCTATTCGCCCGGAGTGGGTGGCGCGGATCACCAGCGGCAAAAAAACGCTTGAAGTACGGAAGAACAGGCCGAAGTTGGAACTGCCGTTCAAGTGCTACATATACGAAACGCAAGGCCGCACCGAAACCCCGTGGATAGATGAAGATGGGCACACAATCTTCAAGGGGCGAGGACAGGTTATCGGAGAGTTTGTCTGTGACCGAATAGCTCCCATAGTTCAGGCAACGGAACCGTATGGAATCTATGATGTGGATGATGACTTTGTTGCACAGACCGGGCTTGTGAACGGTGCTTTGTGGGACTATGGAAAGGGTGCAACGCTATATGGCTGGCACATTTCCGAGCTGAAAGTCTACGATGCCCCGAAACCGTTGAGCGAGTTTTGGTTTCCAGATGATCTATATTGCGAAAAAGAGCTTTGTGGAGGTTGCCCGTGGGATCAGTCCCCAGATATAAACGGGGAATACGAATTTGACTGCGGGTGGAGGAGGCCGCTGCGCCGCCCACCCCAGAGTTGGTGCTATGTGGAGGAATTGAAATGAGTGATTACATCAGCCGGGATGAAATATTTTCGGTTTGGAGAAGTATGCCGAAACCTGCATCGATATCAAGTTTAACTGATGCGATTAATCGCACCCCCGCTGCCGATGTGGAGCCGGTGCGGCATGGGCGGTGGATTTCGTGGGAAGATGCAGATAACTGCATCCCCTCTCCGAACAGACATGAATGTTCCGTTTGCCACGACGCAGCTCAGGTGCTTGTAAATAAGATTGAGTTGCTTTCCAATTACTGCCCCAACTGCGGCGCAAAAATGGATTTGGAGGGTGAAAACAATGAGAATTTCAGTAAGTAGGCATAAACACCAGTTTTGTTTGCTGCCCACAATCGGGATTCTGTACCGGCTGAGTGGGAGATACAGTGTCAGAATTGCCGTTATGTGGCTTTTCTGGTGCGTAAGCGTTGGGATTGCCAAGAATCCGCATTATGAAGAAGACTTCATTTGGAGGGCGTTTCTGGAAAGGAAGGAAAAGGAAAATGACTCTGAATAACCGGTTACTGACCACTATTCAAGTGGCGGTGCTTTTGTACAAAGAACGAATTGGTCATGATCCAGGGGCCATTCTGTTGGAACGTGGGGCGTATGATGTAGTCACGGAAGCCACAAGGGAGGTTACCTTGATTAGGGGGCAGAACGGGAAGGCAACGGTAACGTTGTTTGGAATCCCCGTGGAGCGTGTTTTGCGCCCTGGGTACGGGTTCTACATTTCGGAAAGGTGCTGTGTTAATCCAGGAGGTGCGGAAAATGCGGAAAATGCGGCTGATTGATGCTGACGAATTTGAGGCTGCGCTTGAAAATACGGAGTACGATATAAGCCCTGCATATGAGCCAGATGGTTATTCGCATAAACTTATATGCGAAGTGCTTGAAGAGACACCAACCGTGGATGCCGTGCCGGTAGTCCGGTGCAAAGATTGCAAGTATTACAAACCGGATGAATACGAATGTGGATGTGATTTTGCCGCGGGGCTACCGTATGTAAAAGCTGGCGATTTTTGCAGCTATGGGGAGCGAAAGGTGGATGAAAATGGAAGAACTTAACGGCTACACACCACCTGCCAGCTTGAATTTAAGCGACTTCCAGGATGCTATCGGAGATGCCGTAGTACAGGCGATTATAAAAATTGGTATCCGGGTAAATCGGGAAGAACTTCTGAAAGCCCTGAAATACGACAGGGGGCAATACAAGGCGGGGTATGAAGCTGGTTTCGCAGATGGGTTTGTTGAAACGCTCCATATCGTCCGCTGCTGGCAGTGCATCTTTTACGACCCAGAAAATAGCAGCGATTGGTGTAGCCACTCAAAAGGCCTTTGCAATCCGGTAGAATCGGACTTTTGCAGTTACGGTCAAAGAAAGGAGAAAAACAATGGCACATGACTTTTTGGGAAATGAATTAAGTATCGGAGATGACGTTGTATTTCTGAGCTACTACGGAACATCTGCCAGCTTAGAACGTGGAATAATTACAAGAGTATCAGAACATACAGCAGAAATCAGCGGCGGCAAACGTAGAGCGGAATACAAGATTATCAAGGTTAATCCCGTGGCAGCTCCGCAAGTTGCCGAAGAAATGCTTGCCCAGCAGGCCGAAAATATAAAGGACTGGGTGCCGGTGGTGCGGTGCCGTGAGTGCATCCATTTTGACCCAGAGGGATATGGTGGGGCTTCTTGCGCCGAGACGGGAGCGATGATATGGCCCAACGAGGACGACTATTGCAGCCGAGGACAGCGCCGAGACCAATTTGCCGGTGACGGCAATATGGATGGAGGTGGAGCCGATGCCCCATGACCGCCTCCGTGCCCTTGCTGACGGCCTTCTCATCCTGCTTGCCGCAATCATGCTCCTGGTGGTCTTCTGCGCCGCCTGGAGCCACTATGACCGGCTGGGGTGGGTGCACTTCGTAAGCGCCCTACCCTTCCCCGGCTGGGTAAAATCGGTCCTGTGGGGGTGGGCGTAGTGTACGACTACAGGCTGCAATATTTCAAGTGCTGTGAGAACTGCAAAAAGCACCACCCTTGTTGCTCAGACAAGTGCCTGGATTATTTTATGGCAAAATCCATAAAGGGAGCCGCTGAGCAACTGGAACGGGAACGGTTCATAGAACACAGCAGATGGGTAAACGGAAGAAAACAGAGGTGACAACAAGTGAGCATAAAGCAAATTGAAGAAATCGTTGATAAATTCGATGGGAAACTGACGGACGAGGATGCGTTCTATCTGTGGGAGCGATGGAGAAGAGCCGTAAGGTACGATGCAGCTGCGGAATGGAGAGAATCCTTCTGGCCGTTCCTAGAACACGCCGTTGCAAACGGTTTCCAATTAGGAATGTCTGTTCTAAGATTCGACAGCGCACTCCCCTTCTCACCAAGCAATTGTTTCTTCGGCAAAGGAAGGGCTGACAATAAGTCGAGGGCTGCGAAAGAGAAAGACGACCGTGCGGAATTTCAACGCATGGCCGAACGATGGGACAAGACGGTCTACGAGCCGAACCGAGCGCTTGTGCAAGACTACAAGCGCAAGCACGGAATCCTGGATACGCCAAAGCCGATTGCGGGAAACCATAGCACTGATAGCACTGGCTGCAAGTGGTGTTACGAGGAGGTCTGCACAAACGCATCATGCCCCGTATGCGCCGACTTTTGCCCCGTAGCAGATTTTCCCGGCGTGTGCAGATTCGAGGAAAGTGAAAGCGACCAGGAGCCAACGTAGGCGCTTCCGTGCAGGTTATCTATCAAGTACAATCCCTGTATAGAGTATAAATATATATAATATTATTCCTGTGTGTATGTATTATATTCCTATACGGGGATTTATCTAAGAAAGTAAAAGGAGGAACAAATGAACTGTCCAAATTGCGGTGCCCCCATAGAGGGAGACAAATGCGGATACTGCGGCTATACGCTGCTGAACATCATCGACTTTGAGCCTGGGAAGGTTTGCTACGTGAAAATGAGATACCTCGGCAAGGAACTCGCGGCCAAGATGTGCGTGAAAAACATCAACGTTGGCGCATCATGTGAGACAATCGAAGTAACGACCTTGGGAGACAGAAGCATTCGCTTCCTTCCATCAGAGCCGACGCTGCGGGTGAATCTGGAATTGGTGCAAGTGTGAGGACAGAACGATGGAATATGTAGACGGGAAGCAAGCCTCAGAAATCTATAGCTTTGTTTGCCCTCGTTGCGGATGCAGGTTTAAGGGCGGCTGGGAGGATGTCATCGGACCACATATCATAGAAATAACTCAGAGAAAAGCAATCGTGGAATACAGGAAAGATTGTCCGCTGTGTGCAGCGAGGACAGCGGACACGAGGTTTGTGTATTTCTGATGGGGGCCAAGTTTATATAATAAGATATATTTATAATTTATATAAGAATATAATTAAATAATCTTACTATCTTGTGAGGTGTATGTGTTATATGAGAAATAAAGTAGATTCTACTAAGAAAGAAAAGGAAACGACTTTGGCGGAAAGCAAAGCGGTGACAAAAACCGCTTCCAACAAACCCAAAAGAGGAAGAGGTGGGACAGACAACTTCCCTTGTAGAAGGTTCACGCCGGAAACAGACGAGGACAGGGCACTTGTTTCGCAGCTACTGTCGGAAGCACTTACCGAGTATAGGCAGCCCAAAGTGAAAAGCAACGAAGAACTTATGAAACGCATTGATGACTATTTCTGCCGTTGCGCACAGAACGGGCAAGTACCGACTGTTGAGGAAATGAGCCTGTCTACGGGGTATTCTATCAGCACGGTCATGGATTGGGAGATTGGGAGAAATAAAGGATTTAGCCCCGAAACGTCCATGATAATTAAAAAAGCCAAGGGATATTTGCAAACTTTTGATGCAAAATTGGTAATAGCCGGAAAGATGAATTTCCTTGCCTACTGCTTCCGGGCGAAGAACTACTACGGCATGAGAGACCAGCAAGAGGTTATGATTACACCGAACAATCCCCTTGGAGAAGCGACTTCACCGGAGGAGCTGCGCCGGAAGTACCTGGAGGATGTGTACGGAGCCGAGGCCGACAAGATCATTGATGCAGAGGAAGCGAAATAGGCCAGAGACTTTGACACAGCGACTATAGCGACTATGAAAATGCCCCCGGATGTCTTGCGACTTTCGGGGGATTTCTCTGCGACTATGGATGCGGCTTTTGCGACTATGCCGCGACTATGAAACCCTGCTGGCCTCCCCTCTTCGGAGCCTGGCGGGGTTTCACAAAAAACGGGAGAAAAACGGCTGGAAATCCTGCGAGAAATCTGGAGCCAGCTTCGGGGCGGGGCCAGCCCTGGGGAGCCGCAGAAAGCCCGCCACTGGGCGGAAAAACCGGGAAGGATGCAGCACGGCGGGCACCTGGAAAGCGGCGCAAATGGGCGCTATAGCCGCCTGGGCGTGGAAATACACTCAGGTGTATGTTTATAAAGGCGCTAGGAAGACGGTACCCGGCTATTTTATGCCTAGATGATAATTTATACCACTGAAAAATAAACCGCTTAGAAATCCACTAGAGCCGCTACACGGGCATGACATAAAAAAGCCCGCCACGATGGGCGGGCGGTAGGAAGGCAAGGAAAAGCCCCCGGGAAATCCGGGGGGCCTATGCTTATTTGCTATTTTTCAGGATTTCCGCCAAAACCATGACCGGGAAAAACAGGATCAAAAGCAGTGCCACTGTTACATCCCCCCTTACAGTCCTAGGACCACACAGCTGCCGCTTGTCCGTAGATCCAGCGGGTGACAGTAACGCACGGCCTCCGGGGCACCGTAGGGCCATACCCAGGTATCGGCATAGCCGGAAAAAGCCTGATCGTATCTACGGCGGTCCCGCTCTTGCTTGCAAAGGTCAAACGCCTTTTTGCGGGTTATCCGTTCAAGTCCAGCCGGGGCGGGCTCACCGTCCGGGAGCCAATAGAGATTATAAGTGTTTCCAAAGTTCATGTAATACTTAACATAATATGCTTTTTTCATATTTTTGCTCCCTATGCAAATGTAAATCTACGGGTTTCCGTGGTTTTTGTGTACCGGGCGGCAACGTCCGGCATATCTTTTTTAAGGGCGGTTGTGTCCACCCTGGAGCTGGTAACGGCCTTATATGCGGCCTTGTGTTCTGCTCCCGCCAGGGTATCAACCCCAGCGGCCTGCATATAGGCTTTTAGCTGGTCTTTTAGGGCCTCCACCGTGGCGGCGGCCTCCTCTTGTATCCGGATATACTGGGCTAGCTCTTCCATTAATGCGTTAATATCCATTATTATCCCCCTATCACATAGCCCCAGACGGGGCAAAAGCTGCGATCATAACCGCCACAAAAGCGGCCCAGAATGTTAGATTAACCATTTTGCGGCCCCCTAAGCTATGCCGTTTCAGCTGCAAACCGGGCACCGAAAAACCAATAAATTTTACTTTTTGGCACTTCTACCGCTTCAACGCAGTCCGGGGTTAGCCGTGCGCCGTATCTATCAGGCACGGAATACCGCTTATATTCCGCTGCTGTGAAAAGCTCGCCGGAAACGGTCTCCATGTATCCGCTATAGCGGATTAAATGGCCGGATTTTTTCACCCTGTAATAAGTCATTATCGACACCCCCTTAGAAGTCGATTATTGCGAACCGTTCCGGCTCGTAAACTGTTTCATAGTGATAGCCGCTGTTATAGGTGTTCGGCACCCGCTGACGTTTGCACTCCCGGTTAATCTTGGACGGGGCGGCGTTGCGAAGCATATTAAAAACCAGATAGGCGGCTTCCGTTACGTCCGCATTGCAGCAGGATTTCGAGAAGAAGCAGTCAAAAAACCATTCTTTTGGGTCGTTGTCCAGGCAAGCATCACAGGAATATTTGCCATTAATGATAGGCCGCTTCGTAAAGTAGAACGGGAAAAATGCGTTGCTGTCAACTTGGTAGTAGTAATAAAACCCGTCAAGAACGAATGTAATATAACTTGTATGTGTTACCACTATTTCAGTGGCTTCTCTTTCTTCCGGGCTGTAGTTCCGATTCTGGATGATAGCACGGTTCAGCGGTTTTACCCGGCCGCCGTTGCTTTCTACGATTTCGGCAAGATTGGACAGGATGCGGGCGGCGTTGTATTCCCACGATCCTAGATATAGGCGTTGGTTTTCTTGTGTTACGATCATTTTTATATCCCCCTTGTTTTTTGTTGGGGCCGTGCTATAATGGCGGTGCCCCCTTGTGTGGCGCGCTCCCGGCTTGCTTTCCACGGCCTCCGGGGGCGCTTTTGTTTTGCTCTTGCTTACATTTACTATTATATAGATATTCGTAAATGTCAAGCATTATTTTACAGAAAATCAAGAAAAATTGTAAATCTGCGATAATTCGGAGGCCCGGGAAGTGCCAAGCCACCCAGAACCGGCAGGGCCGGGGGCGGGGGATATAGGCACGGGCGTTCCGGCGGGGTTAGTGCCGTAAGTAGCCGCAGAAATAAAAAGCACTCTTCCCGCTTCGTTCTCAAAATTCTCCAAAAAATAAAAAAGCGCCCATTCAATTTGTGCATTTTTACAATTGACATATAATTGTAATCATGATAATATACAGAAAACAAAACGTTCGGAGGGAACGGATATGTATGAAATGAAAAAAGCGTGTGTGTATACCAGAGTATCCACAGAAGCGCAGGGAGAAGACGGGAAAGTATCTCTCCCGGAACAGGAAAGAATGGCGAAAGCCTGTATCGAAAGTAAAGGCTGGCAGTATGTAAAGACATACGAAGATAACGGGTACACGGGCAGAAATACAAACAGACCCGGGCTACAGGAAATGCTTCGGGATGTTCGCAACGGTAAAATTGAGGCTATTGTTATTTTTAAGCTGGACAGGCTTTCCAGAAAGCAGAGAGATACCCTTGCCATTGTAGAAGATGACCTGCTGAAGAACGGAGTAGACCTTGTAAGTCTAAACGAAACGCTTGATACCACAACGCCGTGGGGGCGGGCAATGATTGGAATTCTATCTTCTTTCAATCAGCTGGAAAGTGACAATATCGCACTCAGGACAACAATGGGCAGATACGCCACAGCCAGAGAAGGAGGGTACGCAGGTGGGAAGCCCCCTCTTGGATACCGTGCAGAGAACGGGAAACTCGTAATTGTGCAGGAAGAGGCAGAAATCGTTCGGAAGGTATTTGAACTTCGGAATAACGGTGAAACACTGCAAGGAATTGCGGACGCGTTAAATGCTGCCGGTTTCCGCAGCAAGAAGGGAAAAGAGTTCAAACATTCCGCTATTCAAACCATACTTGGAAATGAGGACACTTATAGAGGAAATTACAGATATGGCAAAGAAGTGTGCGAAAATACTCACGAACCGATTTTGAAGGAGGAATCTTTATGAATCTATCCGGTGTATGCGCGGTTATAGCAGGTGTTCTCATGGTTGCCACACCGATTGTGTTTCTGGTATGGTTGGTGAAGCTGATTCGGAAGAAACCGGCGAAGAAAACTGGTATGGCGGTGATTCTGTGCGCCGTACTGTTTGTGGTGTCTGTGCTGGCTGGGGCATTTAGCACCCAAAAGGCAGAGGGATATTCGCAAACGGGAAAGCCTGTGAATCAGGCAGCACAGGAGGATGTGGAGGAAACTCAGGAGGAAGAAATGAGGTACAATCCCAAAAAGGCAACGGACGAGACATACCAGAAGGATGTAAAGAGTTTTGCCAAAAAGCACAAGATTCCGGAAAGCCTTGCCGGAAGTTTGAAGGACGCTATGGAGCAGTCCGATTCCCCGTTTGGATTTGATGAAATAAACGGGTGGGAAAGCGCGGACGATTGGGCACTTGGCAGCCGATACAGGGCTTGGACATACAGGGCAAAAGAGGACAAGTATTATTGGATTCTGATTTACGAAAAAGGCGGGAAAGTAGAAAGCCTGTACGACATCACAGACGGAGAAAGACTGATTTATGAGGTTGAGAAAGAAGATTCTGGTCAGACAGATACAATCGCAGGCTCCATCCGGATTGTCGATGGAGAAATCGGGGAGTATGGGAAAAAGGTGCAACTGGACAGCTATGAATACATCTGGTACATGGTCCCTGCCGGAAAGTATGAAGCAATAGGAAACGCGAAAAACAGCATAATTTACATCGACAAAGATGAAATTACCAGGAATGCGGAAGGGTATGTAGAAATGCAGAATGTCGCTACATATACTGTTGCAAAGGGAGAAACCGTGACCATTGAGATCGGCGAGGGAGAGCACGTTTACAACACATACGGCGCTGACTTTACACTGCGCCGATTGCCTTGACCGGAGGTCTAACATGGAGCTATTTCTAATACTGGTTTTCCCTATCGTCGTGCTGATTGAGCTGCTGAAACACAAGTAATCGAGGTGATTCCATGAAGCGGATATGTAAATACTGCGGTAAGGAGTACGACGGAGACCCTGGCTCCACCGCTTGCCCGGAGTGTGCGGAGCGGGTGAAGAAATCCGTTGTCAGAATTCGGGTATGCACGGTGTGCGGGAGAGAGTTCCCGGGGTATCCGAGTTCCAGATATTGCCCGGAATGCGGAGCGGAGCGGAAACGCGAAGTTAACGCAAAGTGCAAGCGTATGGGGCCTCGACGCCCGCTTGGCAGCATGGACAAATGTGCTGTGTGCGGCAAGGAATACGTTGTAAAATCCGGGTTGCAGAAGTATTGCCCTGAGTGTGCGCACGAAGCAATTCGAGCTGCTGACCGAAAGAAGTCAATCGAATGGAATCGAAAGAATACAACACCGGAACGCCGGAAAGCAGAAAGAAAAATAGCCGCCGCAGAGATCGAGTGTGTTGTATGCGGGAAGAAGTTCGTTCCCACATCGAGGACTACAACGTGCTCTGACGCTTGCAGGGGTCTGCTTGCAAAAAGAAATTATGCTGAGTGGGAAAACCAAAATCGTGATCGGAGGAATCAATATCAGCGCGAACGGATAAAGGCCAAAGAGGCAGCCATGTCTCCGGAGGAATACCGGGCATACCGTGAGAAAATAAATAAAAGATGGCTAGAAAATGAAAAGAAGCGCAAGCTTCGCCAAAACGAAAACGGAGGAACAGACAATGACTAAAGAAGAAATCGTAGCATCCGCCAATATCTTTGCGGAACTGCAAAAAGTATTGAAGAAGGACAAGGCAGCGGACGTGCAGAATGCCGCCATCTTCCCTATCAAGATGATGATTCTCTACAACAAGGAGGCGTTCGCAAGACACGTCCTCACGGAGGAAACGCAGACCTACCTTGCATCGCAGTATGATGCATTCACCCTTGATGATTTTAACGACTGGATGGACAAGCCGCTGAGCTTGCCGGAGCAAGGCATCTGGCAGCTGGCGTACAGCAAGGCAAAACATAAATAAAACGCCTCCCGCAAGGGCGGGAGGACAGCCGAAGGGCTATTCGTGTGGAAACGCACGGGTAGCCCTTATTTTTGTATCAGGAGGGAATTTATGAAAATCGATGTTTTGGGAGCAGAATATACGCTTACAGTATGTCAGGGCAGCAAAGAGCCAAGGCTCAAGGATTGTGACGGTTTCTGTGATGAAACTGCGAAAGAGCTGCTGGTCGAAAATTACGAAGACAGCAAGGGAGAACCAAATTGCAAGCAAAACCTTCTGATTCAGACAAACAAGGTAAAACGGCACGAGATTATTCACGCTTTTCTATTTGAAAGCGGCCTTGCCGAAAATTCCAGTTGGGCGCAGAACGAGGAAATGGTGGACTTCTTTGCGATTCAGTTTTCAAAACTGCTGAAAGCATTTGAGCAAGCGGATGCTCTGTGAGGTGAGAGTATGGATTACGGGAAATTGTCAACCTCCATTCTGGGGGCGATAGAGCGGAAACCTGAGGACATTGGAGCGTATGAGGATTTATTCTCGGTCTGTCAAACATGGGCGCAGGAGGACTTCAAGGCGGCTCACAGTGCGAATAAGCGGCTGCGGGATATGTGCTCGCAGAAAATGACCACGGTCTCCATGTCCAAGGTGGAGGGGTTCTACGGCCAGTGGCGGCGGAGCTTGCTGTTTGAGGCTCCCTATGATTTTGATAGTTACTTGCTGTATACCGAGATCAACAGACAGGCGAAAAAGCGGTTCTATCAGCCGAGGCGGGCCAAGTTAAAGCCGGTTGTTGATTCTCTGCAAGCGTTGTGTGGGGACGATGAACTGGATATGCTGGCGGTCAGCCTCCCCCCTGGCGTGGGTAAGACCACGCTTGCCGTGTTCCTGTTGACCTGGGTTGCGGGCCGTGACCCAAACAATCCGAACCTGACGGGCAGTCACTCCAATTCCTTTGTCCGTGGCGTGTATGATGAGTGTTTGCGGATATTCGACCCCAAGGGGGAATATCTATGGCATGATGTATTCCCTACCGTTCAGGTCTCCAACACAAACGCCAAGGATTGCCGTATAGACCTGGACAAGCGGCAGCGGTTTGAAACGCTGGAATTTACCTCCATCGGAACGGGAAATGCCGGTCTGTACCGTGCGGCGAACTTGCTGTACTGTGACGACTTGGTATCCGGTATTGAAGTGGCTCTATCCAAGGAACGGCTGGACAAGCTGTGGGAAATCTACACCACGGACTTGCGGCAGCGTAAAATCGGTGACAAGTGCAAAGAGCTTCACATTGCTACCCGGTGGAGCGTACATG
>ERZ1034897.422-NODE-422-length-21630-cov-8.314855_pt1 | contig 21630 bp, 13 predicted proteins | sample MGYA00520629_ERZ1034897 | MGnify/ENA primary metagenome ERZ1034897 (study PRJEB33766, sample SAMN09781789) | gut metagenome | biome: gut microbiome | host: Homo sapiens | place: Madagascar | study: EMG produced TPA metagenomics assembly of the PRJNA485056 data set... | reverse complement strand
TCCTTAAATAGCTCGCTATTCGCGTCAGGTTATTCCTCGCTATGTATAAAAATTCAAGAGTAAAATCTGACAACGATTTAATCAGCGTTTCCCCAGGAAAATTCGGCTTGCGTTTCTGTCTCTTCCATAGTATAATCGAATCATATCGAAATGAACCTAAGTCAATTTCAAGGAGGATATCATGAAAAAATTTGCACTGGCACTTGCCGCTTTCACTATGCTTACTGCGACTTCTGCGATGGCGATGGATTCCGCGACACTCCTCGCCCATCCTGACCGTTATCGCGTCATTCATGCAGACGATGAAGAGATCTTCTACGCAGACATGCAGTCACTCTCCGGCATGCAGACGATGGATTTCCCGGGCAGCATCGAAAATGTAGACTTCACCCTCTACGTGGAAAGCCTGAAAAAGAACCCCAGCGACTATGACTTCGCGGATGGAAATCTCACGACCCGCATTCGTGAATTTAAGATCAATCTCCATGCCGACAAGCGAGAAAGAGAATACTCCATGGACCACTCCCTCATCGCAATGTATGATGCGAAGGGCAATGCCGTCAGCAAGTATGACCACCTCTCTGATGTGAGGAAAAATCGCAGACTCGATGCAGAGGCCAAAGAGCTGTATGTGAACCTGTCTCATGTGAGAAAATAGGGACTGGCGACTAGTGACTAGGGATTAGTAGCTAGGGATTAGGTTTGCGATACGAGAAAACCGCTGGTTGCAAACCTCTGTGGCGCTTCTGATTTTTATGCGCCGCACCACCATTTCGCATTTCTCATTTCTAATTTCTCATTTCTCATTCAAGAGAGGCTTTCATCCACAAACAAGGGAGACCGCACGTCCCCGAGGCTAATCCTGAACCCTGAACCCTGAACCCAAAAACAAAAAACCTGACATGAGTCAGGTTTTTTTGTTTGCCTTATTCATAATGCAGTGCATCGATCGGATTCAGCTTCGCCGCTTTCTGTGCCGGATAGAGACCGAAGATAAGGCCGATCAGGACAGAGAAGACGAAGGAGCCGACGATGGGCCCCGCTGCGATGACGGTCGGGATCTGTGACAGCTGCGGCGTCACGAGCGCAATGCCGACGCCAAGAGCGACCCCCAGGAAGCCGCCGGCAAGACTGACGGTGATGGACTCGATCAGGAACTGGACAATGATCATCTGGTATGTCGCGCCCAGCGCTTTGCGGATGCCGATCTCCTTCGTACGCTCCGTGACAGAGACGAGCATGATATTCATGATGCCGATACCGCCGACAAGGAGGGAGATCGCTGCCACACTGCCAAGGAAGATGGTCAGTGTCTGCGTGGTCGACTCCATGGTCTTGATGAGATCCTGCGAATTTTGAATGGAGAAATCATCATCCGTCCCGGAGACGCGGTGGCGCGTGCGGAGCAGGTTCGTCACATCGGACTCGATCTGTGAAAGATCGCTGCTGTTATCCGCCGAGATGACGATGTTATTCACATAGGTGATGTGCAGCATACGTTCCTGCACGGTGCTGAAAGGACAGAGTACGCGGTCATCCTGATCCATGAAGGAGTAACCCTTTTCCTCCAAAAGCCCGATCACGGTGAATGGATTCCCATGGATACGGACCTTCTTCCCGATGGGATCCTCTTCTCCGAAGAGCCCTGTCGCGACCGTTTTCCCGATGACAGCGACACGGGCACGGGCATTGTACTCCTTCTGCGTCCAGAAACGGCCTTCCTGCACCTTGAGGTCAGAAAGATCCGCATAGTCCTGCGTACAGCCGTAGACACGGGTATTCCAGTTCTTATTCCCATTGACGAGAAGGTAGCTTCCCTGCACGAGCGGAGCGGAATAGGTGATATTCGGCAGATTGCGGATCGCCAGATAGTCCTTGTAGGTTAAGGTCTGCATAGAGCCGGCCGCCTGCTTCACCCCCGGCTTTCTGCCAGTCCCCGGCGTGACCGTGATGGTATTCGATCCCAGACGGGAAATATCGCTCTTGATCGAGTCCTGCACGCCATAGCCGATGGACATGAGCGCGATGACGGCCGCTACCCCGATGATGATGCCCAGCATGGTGAGCAGCGAGCGCATTTTATTGCTGACGATCGAGCTCCATGCCATGAGGACACTTTCGAAATAAATATTCGTCATGATAAAGGCCCTCGTATATCTTTACTAATGTGTCCATCAGAAAGGATCACGTGGCGGGTCGCGTAAGCCGCGACATCATTCTCATGCGTGACGAGGATGATGGTCTTCCCCTCTTGATACAGAAAGGAAAAGATCTCCATGACCTCCTTTGTCGACTTGCTGTCCAGATTCCCCGTCGGCTCATCCGCCATGATGATGGCAGGGTCATTGATGAGCGCACGGGCGATGGCGACGCGCTGACGCTGCCCGCCAGACATTTCCGCCGGCATATGATACGCACGGTCACCCAGCCCCACGGAGTCCAGCATGCGAAGAGCGCGCTCTCTTCTCTCCTTCTTGAAGACATTCCCATAGATCATGGGAAGGATGACATTATCCAGCGCCGAGAGCTTCGGCAGCAGATTGAAGCTCTGGAAGACGAAACCGATCTTGCGATTTCTGGTATAGGCCAGCGCACTGTCCCCGAGCCTCGCGACCTCTTCCCCATCGAGCTTGTAAGAGCCGCGACTCGGACGATCGAGACAGCCCAGAATATTCATCAGCGTCGATTTTCCGGCGCCCGAGGGCCCCATGATAGAGACGAACTCCCCCTTGGAGATCGTAAGATCGATCTTCGTCAGGACAGGCACCTCCTGCTTCCCGATATAATAACTCTTGCCAATATCCGTCAGGCGGATGACTTCATCCGATTTCTCTTTCTTCTCCATCACACCGGACCTCCCGGGCCGTGGCGATTGTTCTTATTCGTCGGAGTCGAAGTCTTCTCCTGCGAGACAGTCCCGCTGACCACGATCTCCTGCCCTTCGGAAAGACCGCTCGTCACCTCGATCTCCTTCTCGGTGGAAATCCCCGTCGTCACATAGGTCTTCTTCACATCCGCCCCCTCTTTGACGTAGACATAGGAGCCTTCCGAGTCGCTGCGGATCGCCGTCACAGGCACCGTCAGCGCATCCACGCTCTCGCGGCCCTTGATGACCGCTCTTGCCGTCATGGACGGATAGAGCCCTTCCAGCTCGTCCTTATTGATATCTACATAGACGGTATAGTACACGACCGAGCTCGAGGAACTGCTGGTGCTGCCACTCGCCGAATACTGCTTCTTGGAAATATCCGACACCACGCCGTGGAACGTGCGGTTCGGGTACGCATCGACCGTAAATTCCACTTTCTGGCCCACGGCCACCTCACCGATATCTGTCTCATCGACCAGAAGCTCGATGCGCATGGAAGAAAGATCCGCGACTGTCACGATGACCATCTGGCTAGACAGCCCCTGAGACACCGTTTCCCCTTCCTTCATCGGCTCGCCGATGACTACGCCATCCATCGGCGAAGTGATGACCGTATCATTCACATCCGCCTGCGCCTTGTCATACGCCGCCTGTGCATTCAGATAGTCCATGCGCGCATTATCCATCTCCTGGTACGGGATCGCGCCTTTCTCATAAAGGCCTGCCAGACGTTCATAGTAGGACTCCTTATTGGCGAGCGTATTCTGCGTCTGCTTCATCATGGACGTCAGCGCCTTCGACTCGATCATCGCCAGCGTCTCACCCTTCGTGACCTTTTCATTCTGCTTCACATACACCTTTTCCAAAGTGCCGGACGCCGTCGCCGAGAGATCGACACTGTTCACCGGCTCGATCGTCCCCGTCGCATCGATGGTAAGCCCGATAGTACCGCGCGATACCGCCCCCACCGTGTAATTATCCTTCTGCGGAGCATGGCTCTTCTGATACCAGAAATAACCGCCGCCCACTGCCACTGCGATGACAATGAGGAGAAGGATCATCCATTTCTTCTTCATATATTTCCTCCTTATGGGTTCATAAATTCACAGGAAACTCTACATTTCGTAAAAACATTCTCTCCTAATAATGTCATTATATCACAGGAAAGAAGACTGCGTAAAAATAGAGGAAAGTAGTTTGCAGCTAGCCTGCGTGGGTAGGGAAATGAGAATACCGCTCCTCCGCATCCCAGCATTCCCCGTATCGTCTTTTCCCCCCCATATCGTCATTTCGAGCGAAGCGAGAAATCTTCCTTGCCCACCCACCGGTAAAACGTAGACTGTGAGATAACGATACGGCAAAAAAACTTTGCGTTTCCTCACCAATGCAGAACGCCGCTATCATGTTAAGATCCCTCGGCTCTGCTTTCGATGACGATCCGAGAAGACGGGCTATCTCACATCCCCTTTCATCCCTTCTCGCAGAAGGCTGCCCCGTATCGTCATTTCGAGCGAAGCGAGAAATCTTCCTTGCACACCGGTAAAACGTAGACTGTGAGATAACGATAAGACAAAACGATTTTTGCGTTTCCTCACCAATGCAGAACGCCGCTATCACGTTAAGATCCCTCGGCTCTGCTTTCGATGACGATTCGGGAAGACGGGCTATCTCACATCCCCTTTCATCCCTTCTCGTAGAAGGCTGCCCCTGCGGGGCAGATCTATCCTCCGCCTTCGGCGCGCCCCTTCCTTCAAGGGGCTGCTCTACTGACATGCAAAAACGCAATCTGCGAGAGAAATCAGTAAAACCCGAAATACGAGAATACCGCTTCCCCCGTATCGTCATTTCGAGCGAAGCGAGAAATCTTCCTTGCACACCGGTAAAGCGAAGACTGTGAGATAGCGATAAGACAAAGCACCCAATCGATTTTGCGTTTCCTCATCCATGCAGGACGCCGCTATTACATTGAGATCCCTCGGCTATGCTCTGGATGACGATACAGGGGCGGGGCTATCTCACATCCCCTTTCATCCCGCTGCGGAGCCAACCTCCGCCCCTTGGGGCACCTCCTTCCAGAGGAAGGAGGGAACTACTGACCTGATCCCCAGCTACTAATCCCCAGTCACTAGTCACCAGCTACTAGTCACCCGTCACTATCCCCAGTATCCCACGCAAAAAAACGCAGCCCATGCGGGCTGCGCTCTCTGATTTCAAAAACTACACATTGAAGCGGAAGTAAGCGATATCCCCATCCTGGATGATATAGTCCTTCCCTTCGACACGGAGGAGACCCTTTTCACGGACCGTCGTATACGAGCCGCATTCCATCAGGTCTTTGTAGGAGACGATCTCCGCACGGATGAAGCCTCTCTCGATATCGCTGTGGATCTTGCCGGCGGCCTTCGGTGCTTTCGTCCCTTCACGGACCGTCCAAGAACGACATTCATCCGGTCCGACGGTGAAGAAATTGATGAGTCCAAGCATAGAGTACGCACTGCGGATCAGGCGATTCAGACCAGGCTCCTCTTCACCCAGATCGGCCAAGAAAGCCTTCGCCTCTTCAGCATCCAGCTCGGAAACCTCCTGCTCGATCTCCGCAGAAATCGGCACCCACTTGGCGCCTTCCTTTTCTGCCTGCGCCGCTGCCTTTTGAACGAAAGGATTCGCTTCCGGATCCGCGATGTCATCTTCCGCGACATTCAGCACATAAAGGACAGGCTTCAGCGTGATGAGATTCAGCTCCTTCAAGACCTCCAGATCATCTTCCGAGAGATCAAGAGCTCTTGCCGGCGTCCCTTCCTGCAACGCATCGAATACCTTTTCAAGCACCGGCAGATCGAGCTTCGCCTGCTTGATCCCTGCCTGCGCGAGCTTCGCCGTCTTGACCTTCTTCTTATCAACGCTCTCCAGATCCGCCAGACACAGCTCCGTATTGATGATATCCATATCACGGACAGGATCGATAGAGCCTTCTACGTGCGTGATATTTCCATCCTCGAAGCAGCGGACGACATGCGCGATGGCATCCGTCTCACGGATATGCGAGAGGAACTGATTTCCCAGACCCTCACCCTTGGACGCGCCCGCTACGAGGCCGGCGATATCGACGAAACGAGTGAACGCCGGCGTCGTCTTCTTCGGCTGGAACATCTTCGCCAGATCATAAATGCGATGATCCGGGACCTCTACGACGCCCACATTCGGCTCGATGGTGCAGAAAGGAAAATTCGCCGCTTCTGCTCCGGCTTTTGTGATGGCATTAAACAGCGTGCTCTTCCCTACATTCGGAAGGCCGACAATGCCGATCTGCAAATTCGTACTCATGGATACTCCTTGTAAATATAGGTTCAGGGATCAGAAGTGACCGATGACTGAACGCGAAAGCGCCACCCCTCATTCCCAATTCGGAAAAGCGATCTTCTCATTTTTCAATGCATGAGCCGATCGCTCTCTTCCCTCCCCCTTCAATTTATCTGGCAGCCAGTGCCTTCTTCATGCGTTCTACCGCTTCCTTCGTCAGCTCCGGCGTATTGAAAGACGTCAGACGGACATAGCCTTCCCCGCACGGACCGAAGCCGGAGCCCGGCGTGCAGATGATTTCCGCCTTATTCAGCAGGAAATCGAAGAAATCCCAGCTCGTCATACCTTCCGGCACCGTCAGCCATACATATGGGCTGTTCACGCCGCCGCAGGCAGGAAGACCCGCTTCCTTCGCGCCAGCCAAGATGACCGCAGCATTCTTTCTATAGATATCCAGCGTTTCCTGGATCTGCTTCTGGCCCTCTTCGGTGTAGATCGCTTCAGCGCCGCGCTGCACGATATAAGAGCAGCCATTGAACTTCGTGCACTGACGGCGATCCCACAGCTGGTTTGCCGAGATCTTCTCCCCCTTCTTCGTTTCCAGCATCAGTTCCTTCGGAACGACGCAGTAACCGCAGCGGACGCCGGTGAAGCCAGCCGTCTTCGAGTACGAACGGAACTCGATAGCGACTTCCTTCGCCCCTTCGATCTCGTAAATGCTGTGCGGCACATCATCTTCCGTGATGAATGCTTCATACGCAGCATCGAAGAAAATAACAGAGCCCGTCTGCTGTGCATAGCGTACCCATACCGTCAGATCCTTCTTCGTCAGCGCAGAACCAGTCGGGTTATTCGGCGAGCACAGATAAATGATCATCGGATCATGAGACGGCAGATTTGCCTTGAAGCCGCATTCTTCATAGCACGGCAGATATTCGAAGCGTTCATACGCCCCGCGGACATATTTGCCGCTTCTTCCGGCCATGACATTGCTGTCCACATAGACCGGGTACACCGGGTCAGTGATCGCGACGATATCCGATTCTGCAAAGATCTCCTGCATATTGCCGACATCGCACTTTGCGCCGTCGCTGACAAAGATCTCGTCTGGGGAAATATCACATCCGCGATCCTGGAAATCATGCTTCGCGATCGCTTCACGCAGGAAGAGATAGCCCTGCTCCGGACCATAGCCGCGGAACGTCTCCACATGTCCCATTTCCTCGACAGCCTTCTTCATCGCTTCGATCACGACCGGAGCCAGCGGCTGCGTCACATCACCGATACCAAGGGAAATGATATTCGCATCCGGATGCGCGGCTTTGTACGCCTCCTGCTTCTTGCGGACTTCCGCGAACAGGTATGCACCCTGAAGATTCAGATAATTTTCATTGCAATGAGCCATAAGTTTCGCCTCTCTATTCTTTATTATTCATGTCAGTATGACTGTTATATTTTACCATACAGGGGAAGGAAAGGGAAATGAAAATGACTGCCGCTTCCGAAAGGCCGCAAAAAGAGACCGGGTGACGCCGGAAATAAAAATCCCCCTATGCCCCAAGGCATAGAGGGGTCTTAGCTTATACTCTTTCTTTGCAGATCTGCACCAGCGCCCGCGCGATCGCCTCCGCTTCCTCCGTCGTGTTGTACCTTCCTAAAGATATACGGATCGTGCCCAAAGCATAGGCCTCATCCAGCCCGATCGACTTCAGCACATAAGAGACCTCCGTCTTTTCACTATTGCACGCAGAGCCTGTCGACACTTCAATTCCTTTCAGATCCAAGCGGTGGAGCAGCATCTCCCCTTCCATACCTTTGAAGGAAAGACTCATATTCCCTGGGACTTGCGGCGCTGTACCGTTTCTCAGGTAGTCGATTCCCGATGCATCCAACGCGTGCAAGATGATCTGCTCTAAAGAAATCAGGTGCTGATGATTGGCAGTCATATGACGAACATTTTCCTCCAATGCCACCGCCATCCCGACAATCGCCGCTACATTCTCCGTACCAGCCCGCAAGCCACGTTCCTGCGCTCCACCATCCATGTAAGGACGGATGCGCGTTCCTTTTCGAAGGTAGAGAAATCCGATGCCTTTGGGCCCATTGAATTTATGGGAAGAGGCTGACATCATATCGACGCCAAGCTCCCGGACGTCAATGGGAATATGCCCCATCGACTGCACCGCATCTGTATGGAAGAGGGCACCATGGGCATGCGCTATTTCGCACAGCTCTTTGATGGGCTGGATGGTTCCGAGCTCATTATTTGACATCATAATGGAGACCAACTTCGTTTTCTTGGTAAGTGCCCTTGCCAGCGCATCTACAGTCACATGTCCGCTGTGATCTGGTGAAACATAGGACACCGGGAACCCCAGTCTTTCGATCGTCTCACAGGAATGCAAAATTGCATGATGTTCAAAAGATGATGTCACCGTCTGCCGGTAGTCATCTTTTTCTAAAAGACCTTTGACAGCCCAGTTATCACTTTCCGACCCACCAGAAGTAAAAAATATTTCTTCAGGTGCAGCATGAATACCCCCTGCAATGATTTCCCGGGCCTCTCGCAAAAGAGCCCGCGGATTTCTGGAAAATGAGTATAACTGTGAAGCATTACCGAATTCTTCCAGCATCAGCGGCTTCATCTTTTCAAAAGCCGTGGGACTTAAAGGAGACGTCGCAGCATTATCTGCATATATCATAAGAAACACCTTCTCACTCGAAAAGCCTGCAGCCTTCAGCTTTGAATTCTTCGATCTTATCTAAAATATCCTGCGACTCTACTTCCAAGTAGTCTGCCAGACAATCCAGACAGTAGAATGCCTCCACATCGGAGCCAAGCAGTTTTTTGTTAATACCTACCTCATCTTTGGAAAGCGGCTTCTTCCCGCATGCGATACAGATCTCTTCTTTTCTTTTTCGCAAGACTACATCTCCTTCACTTTGAAATCCGGAATCATCTTGCCTTGATACTGCGGATCTGCAAACCCCATCTGCATACGCATGATGGCACGCATTTCCATCGCAGGGCGCAAACAATACATACGAAAATCCTTTGATGAGATCGCGCTTGCTTCCGTCACATGAGGGAAAAGGAGCTTCAAGTATGCTGTCGCCATACGCTTCACTGCTTCCGTATCACGTGTATCTGCCCCCTTCGGAAGCTCGACCAGCTCATCTACCACCGAACGATAGGACGATTCATCGCGGAGCTGATGCATAATCATGGCAAAATATTCCGAATTTAGCGCCCACCCACAGACTTTCATATCATCCGTCATACGCGGCAAATTCCAACCTTTGATGAAACCGTGAATGCGGTCCAGAAACTGCGGCTGCCGGAATGGCTTCGGCAATTCAGTGAACATATTTGTATACTCATTCATCGCCTGCGAAGCAATATTCCCTAAGAAAATGATTCCTGCATCCACATTCACTTCATGATTATCCGGTGCACGATACTTTCCATTTTCCATGATCGCCTGCAGCGCCGACTGGATTTCCGTATCCTGCATGTACTCTGCCTCGCGGATCTCATCCAGTGCCACGAAATCACGCAGAGCCACGATCCCATCTTTCTTCTTACCCAGATCATAGATGAGCTTGGCTCTCGTCACCTTGCCAGATACCAACCAGCCATAACGGCTGACCTGCCCGAAGAGATAAGATTTCCCTGTACCCGCCGGAGCGAGCTCAAGGAGATTCACTCTCTTTTCCACAAAAGGAAGAAGTCGCTGGAGCACACAGAGCTTTTGCGTGAAATCTTTATATCCTGCCGCATTATAATCCACCGCCCCCAAGATGATATCCACCCATTCTTCCAGCGTGAAATCTTCTCTGGCACTGCAGAATTCGTCCAAATCAACGCCGTAGGGACAGAAATCCTGATACCCTTCCAGCGTAATCTTGTCTTTTTCCTTTCCCTCCGGCGGCTGATACCCCAGCTTCACGATGCCCCAGCTTTCTTCACTTTTCAGCAGATCCTTGCTGCACTTTGACCACACCTCATCCGGAATGCGAGTGTCCTTGTGCTGCAAGCCAAAGTCTGGAAGCTCGAAGGAGATCTCGCTTGTCTTGATGTCAATGTAGACGGAAACTTTGGTGAGACAAGTCACCAAGTCCCCCTGATGGACGATCTCATTCAACATGTGCGGCCAGTCCGTTTTTTTGGGTATAAAGCGATGAATGAAATCCGTCACCTCTCCCACATCGACCTCGCCATCATCATCCTGAAAGCGCCCGATCACCCAGTCCCGCATAAAAGAGGGCAATTTGAAGGCAGAGATAAAATTATTCTTCTTCAAGTCTTTATAAACCGCCATCGCATCGAAAGCATCGCGGAGCTTATTCACAAATTCTTCCGGCTGCGTGCACTCTATCATTACAATTCACCCCTATTTCCCTAGAAAATATCGCCCAGATTGTCTTTGGCGACCTCCTTCTTGACGTGGAAGGCTACCTGCTCTTTCAGTAAGGTATCTCCATCATAAATATCCGCCATATAATCATGCGTTCTCTTCATATCAGGGAGAGGAATGATGGCACGTCTTCGATGCGTATCCAGTTTTCCCCGATAGATCTTTCCGTTCACGATGATATAGGGATCCGCCAGGTCAAAATTCGTGACCAAGAGGAGCTCTCCCACTTCTTTCTTTCTGAGCTGCACCAGTGCTGGCTGGAATTCCACCATCGGATCCTTTGGCTTCAAGGAAATCTGCAGCAGCGGCACGAGCGTCTCTTCCAATGTCGCTCCGCCATGCACTTCCACATCCGCCTTGCGGCTGCCTTTGAAGCGCATGTAATTGGCAAGGACGGCATACCCATTTTCATAAGCAGCAAACGGGATCCCAGGATCTTCTTCCACCTGGCAACAACGTCCGCTATGCTGCCCTTTGGACTCTCCTACAATGAACTCCGCTCCATACTCTTCGTCATTCAAGACAGCCAGACGGGTCGCACCATGGTCAGAAATGATAATGGCACTCTTCATTTCCTTCGTCAAAAGTCCATCGCGGATGGTTTGCAGCACACCATCGATCGCTTTCAGCTCTGCCACAAGATGCAGCGGGATCTTTTGCTTCTCATAGTTATAGGTCTGGCTCTCATGCTTCAGCGCATCCAGATCTTTGATGTTTATTACACCAGGATTCATGAACTCTGTATTCTGTGATGTAATGGACGGGAGCTCACCGTGCACCACCTGAATAGAGAGCAAGAGACCATACGTCTTACACTTTTCCGAGATATAGGAGAGATACTCCACGCCAAGCGCATCGACGAAGTACATCATCGTATTCTCTTTTTTCATCTGACTCAAAGCCAGACTGCGAATAGGAAATTGGTTGTAGACACGATGCTCCGCCAGTGTATTCACCTGAGCTTTGAAATCCGGAGTCAGATGATTCATCAGCTTCTGCCACTTGTAGTCGTCAAAATATTTCGTTAGTAAAGGCACCAGACGTTCCGGCACTTTCTGATGCATGGTAAAAGTGAACGATTTCATATAGGCGAAAAGATCCGGGAAATGCGTCTTAAGCACACCCATGACTTCTTCTTTCGTATAGTCATAGTCAGCAAGGCACTGGAACAGCATTTTTTCCTCCCAGGCCGTTCCGGCAAAGAGATACCAGATGGCGTCTCTCCCTTTTTGTGCAATGGCATCCTGATATTCGCTCACCCAAGTCGCCGGAATGGTTTGCCCTTCTAGCAATCGTAGCAATCGTTTCCGCCCCTCGCAATACTTTTCAAATTCTCTCATTTGAAAGGAAAGCGAAGAAAGCGATAGGAAAATATGCTCCCAAAGATCCCGCCAATGCCGGCTCTTCCCCAGCGCATACGACAAGTAGGCATCTTCCGATGCTCCTTGTACCTTGAGAAGGAGCCAGTACAACCAGGTCTCATATGTATCTGCTTGTTTATATTCCCGCTCCAAGATAGCAGAGAAATGGGCATCGATCCCGAAATGCTTTTCCGCTAAGGCACCCCAGGAGAGACACTCTTTCCATTCCTGTGCAAACCTCTCCCAGTCTTCCTTTGTTCCCCAGCTTTCCTCCAGATCCCCTTTCAGTACCGGAAAGGCTCTTAAGAGCTCTTTATATATCCCTTTCGAGCTTCGGATAGAATACATGGATTCGCTAAAGACTTCTTTGTGGAGACTGGTTCGCACAGCGAATGATGTCTCTCCCCCGACAGGATCATATTGCTCCAGCTTTTCAAGCAGTGCCTGGATATTCGGCAGCACCAATTGACCAAAAGAGTTTTCCTCCGGTGATGCGAGATAAATCGATGGAAGCGGTGTGGGATCCCCCTCCAGCAAGAGCACTCGATATGATAAATGCTGGTCCTGCTGCATCCTAGACAAACGGATCTCCTTCATATGCGAGAGCAAGACAATGACATGCCCCGCCACAGAAAGCTCCTGTAGCCTCGCCATCAGTTCTTCCGCCCTCTTCTTACCGAGCAGCATGACATAGGAAGAAAGCCCGATCACGACAAAACAGCCTTTCTTTTTTACATCCCGAAAAAGGGCATCGATTTGAGGCAAGCCCTTCCCGCAATAGTCATGCACAAAAACGCAGGTTTTATTCCCATCCAGCTGCATACGCTTGACAAGGCACTGGAAATCATGGGCATTCTCAGTATTCACCAGCAAAGGATGCCCGGTGATCTCCTTTTGACAATAGGCTTCTATCCGATCAAAGCATTGATCCATAGTATTGCATTCCATGAGATTCACCTCATTTCTGGCCTTTCAGGATCTCCCGGCCAAAATCAGGGTCCATCAGTTTATCCCGCAGATATTCACGCAGCTGATCCGCGGACATATGCTCAAAAATCTGCTCCGCTTCTGCTTTCCCGTGCAGTTCATATTCTTTCTTGAACATCTTCTTCAAGCGGCTTCTGATGTTTGGATTGTTCCACCAGCCGTAAACATTGCAGTCATATTCAAAAAGCTTTTGCCTGATTTCAGAAGGATCCTTAAGCAGGATGCTTTCCTGCTCCACAATATACTTCATGAAACAGTCATCCAGATACGAAGTATCATCCATACGGCGTGAGAAGTCAGAATTCCTGAGCGATTTCAAATATTCCGCTGCTTTCTGCACAAGTTCCAGAGAAGCATTCGGATCTCCAATGACGGGCAGGAGACGCTCAGCGCTGCCACGTTCTTCATTAGTAAAGAGGCAGAGAATCGGCGTTCTATTTTTATAAGACCAATCTTTCGGATCCGTAGAGCCTGTCATCTGGCGCCATTCTTCCTGCAGTTCCTTCTTTTCCTTATCCTGCTGATACCGCCCGACGCGTTCCTGCACCAGATTGTAGTAGCGGGTCGAGTCCGCGCCAAGCTGTCCGGCAGGCAATTCCAGATACAGTTTCTTCTTGCTGTCTTCATCCATACCTTCCGTAAAGCTGGAGACGGCATTCAGGAAATAGTGCTGCTGCGAATTGTAGAAATCGATAAAGTCATTGCCCTTCTGACAAAGCAGCTGATAGAATGCCGCTTTATTCTGAATGGTGCGTGTCTCAAGGAGCTGTTTCAGTGCTTTCAAGAAATCACCGAGCGATCCCACCATCGGCCGCACGATCTCATACGGCAGCTTGATCTGCTGGGCTTTGGTCACCCAGCCCGCCACAGCCTCACCATACGAGTGATACAGACCGATGCATCGGCTGCTTTCTGCGACGATCTGGTATTCCAGGATCACATTCGAGATGACTTTATCTGCCGTCTCTTTCCGCCATACCCAATTTGCTTCACCCGCATCGAATCCAGACTTGATACGCATGAGGTACTTGCCGCCGTCTGCGATCTCCTGTGCTAATCTTGGCAGAAGTCCATCCTGATACGATGCCACGTAGGCGAACATCCCCTGCCGCGTCTTATCAGACTGGCAAAGAAGCTGCAAGTCATCCGCCACCGATGGGTGATCGAGAGCTGCCTTTCCGATGGTTTCCGCTGCTTTGCTGGCTTCTTCCTGCGAGCCATTGGCGATCGTGCTGTATCCATCCAGCAGATCTGAAAGTAGCTCTTTCTCCGAGAGGAGCGCTTCTTGGGAAAGGAGCGATTTCACAGTCCACAGCGGAAATTCGAACTGCTTCATCCTGATGCGGATCGACGTCGCTGCATCTTCTACACTATTGCATCTGTCTTCCGAGATATGGAAGGAAGCCGCCGTCACCTGGAGGAACTTTTTCACTTCCGGCGTCATTGTGACGATGTACTGTTCTTTCTTCTTGCGATCATTTCCTGCAGTCATCGCCTCGGCGATCATCGTCTTCATCGTATCCGGCGACATTGGTTTTGTCAGGGATCCATTACTCCAGAAATATTCAATATTTGCGTATTCCTTCAGCACGAAGCCCATCACCAGAGCAGCCGCACTGCATGGCATGAAACCGAAAGGCGGCTGCTCCAATTCATTCCAGATATCCGAAACAGAGACGCGGCCTGCTTTGCTGGCAAACCCTTTCTCGATCAGATCCTCCACCTTTTTCTTGATCTGAACGATCGGAAGGCTGGTGAGCTCCGGTCTCTTCCAATAGTCCGGCACCTCCCATGCCCCTTTCAATGCCACCTCGAAGCTCTTTTTATTGCCGCTCTTATACGCCCCTTGCAGCTTTTCATGGATCCCGCAACGTGCACCTTGCGCCAGTGCATACTGGCTGTACATCGTATCCGTCAGATCATACTGCTCGACACCGTAGAAATACACTTCATGATCCAGCTCGGTGAGGAAATGCTGCAAGGCTTCCAGATTCGCCATGCGTTCACCATTCGGAGCAGCCTTCGTGTACACCATGAAAGCACCCTGCATGATCTTATTGCTCCAATCCGACAAAACAGCCATCGCCTGTTTTTCATAGTGCTCCGCCTGCGCCTTATTTTTCCGTGCATTATAAAGGCTGAATGCCCGATTATCGATGTACTGCTTCTTGAGATCGGCTCCCATCGGTGTCAGCGCCTCTATGATCACCCAGCTGTCATCCATGATTTTTGTCCGTTCCCGGATCTTCTGCTCGATTTTGAGCATTTCAATGGAGTCTATCGCAAAGGTTGCCATGGTCTTGAAGCGATTGGACGCACGAAGATTCTGCAGACGAGTGGCGATACGACTGAACGATTCATCGCCCGTTCCGTTGTCATTCAAAAGGAAGCGTTCTCGAATCGCGACAGGGATCGCAATGGTTTCCAGCAATTTTCCGTTTGTGATGAGGGCCGATGTCTTCGTCTCTTTTTCTGCCTGCTCATGCTCTTTCTTCATACTTGTACCGTTGCCTGCATTGGCTACGCAGTATTCCAACTTGCCGCTGCCAGTCGGTTTTTGGAAAATGAGTCCCTTCTCCACCAACCCCTTCGCGATATTCACAGCCTGCCCAGGAAGCCATTCCGTCCCAGAGAATGCCATATCCAGATTTTCATCATTGGGCACCAGCAGAGGATTATCCACGATATGAAGAGAAATCGCCTGAAAGAGAAGAATGGTCTTCACGACCTTCTTTTCATTGTCTACCAGCTTATCCAACTGCATCGTATTGTATGTGTCGAGAATGCCTCGTACATCATCATTCAGTCCCGCCTTCTGCTGCCCGCAGAAGAAATCCCACAGAAGATCGATGGTCAGAAGGTTCGGCTCCGTGGTGGAACCAAAGTTGTGAATAAACCATTTGAACCCCTTCGCATCTTTCATATCATTACTGATAATGAAGTCAAACATGCTACGCTGGTTCGAATTGAAAAGCGTCGCAATATGTTTCAGTAAAAGAGCCGCATAGGGGTGCATCGGCGTGATGGCCTGTAATTCTTCATCCGTCAGATTCATTTTTTGCCCGGCGCGGTTGCTGCGCTGCGAGCTTTCGATGATATGATGCCGCACTGCGCCGAGTTCCAGATTCAGATCTGCTTTATCTGAAGCCCATTCCGCTTTCAGGGCGGAATCGGATGTCACACGCATGGCCTGCGCCATCAGCTTGAATGCCATGTTTTCCGGCAGTTCGATCTTCACAGGCGATTCGAAACGATCCAGAATCTTTTTCGCCACATTGGCATCGGCGAACAAGTTGCGGCTTTCATGCGCCACGACCATGAAATAGAACGGCTGCGACTCACTGATTTCCGCCAGCGTCTGGAAATCTGTCAAACCCACCGGGTGGCTAATAAAGTATTCTGAAAATTCATCCCAGATAAAGAGGATGGAAGACAAATGATTTGCAGCGATAATGTCTTTGATCCAGGCAGACATCTGGTTCGCATTCGTCAAAAGTCCCGCAAATCCATTGTCCTTCAGGACCTGCAGCACCTTCGCCATCAGGTCTTCCGTCTCTTCAGCATCTCCATTTTTCAGTTTTTCGATGACTTCATCCGCACTCATCTGGCTGAAATCGATGATGTACTTGATATCATGAATTTTCGCATCAAAGAATGCTTTATTGGCTGCATCTTCTGCCCATTTCAAAAAGGCATCTTTCATAGAGAGTGCACCATGATTGGTGAGTCCTTTTTCCTTTAGCGCTGCCATGATGCTCTGCTGCACCGCCATGACGAGATCCATCTCCGTGTGAATGCTCGCTGAGCCGATGCGATGCACCGTCAAGATGGTCCCGCTGTTTTTGAGAGAAATAAATCGATCCCGGAGGTCAGAAGACAGGCCGAAATCATCGAAATAGTCTCTCACTTCCTGGTCAGAAGCTTCCAGAATGGACTTGACGGTGAGGGCGGCATGTGATTTCCCTGTACCATAGGCCCCTTCCACCCAGATCGAGCGATGCGCTCCGCCAGAAAGGACGCGGCGCGTGGTCTCCAAGAGCTTCACAAAGGTCGCATGGGGATAGAATTTCTTCCAGCTGACTTTCCCTTCTTTGATCAGCTCTGCCGTGACAGCGGCATAGTATGTCGGATCGATATTGAAATATTTCTCATACGTGTCTGTCATGATGGATTCCCCTTAGAAAAGCTGTAATACATCATCTGCAGTTTTCTCACTGCGAAGCGTGATGTTGTCAAGATCGAGCGTGAAGGAAGCGGAAATAAAGTCGGGATAATTGCTGGAGAGGCCATTCAGGATACGCTTCATCTCATCCTCACCCAGCCCGAAGATACGCGTCGGAGAGACGCCGTCTCTCTCGATGGAGTCATCGAGGAGTGTAGAGAGGGAAAATTGGTAGTACCCGCCGCAGGCTTCTGCAAATTTGTAGAGAGAATAGAGGATAGTAAGGCTGTCCGGGGCAAGCCATGCATTTCTTGTGAGTGAGACGACCCTATTTTTTTCGCGGGTTGCATGACCTAAGCCAATATCGCCTAACGGCAATTCAGACATCCTTGTAAGTGAGGAGAAAATGTCATTGACCCAGTTTTCTTTTGCACCACTTTCTATCATCATTTGTCCAAGATAGGCTTTGCTGTATTCTTCATTGAAGCCAGTATGTGTGACATACCAATGAAGCTGCGGTGCATAGCAAAGGTTGATGTAAATAATGCCCCATGAAGCTTCCGAATCCAATCCCATCCGATCGATCAACTCAGCCGTTTTGGAGAATCCAGTTTCATCCAAAAGCGAAGCGTCACGCAGGAAACGTCTGAAAAAGCTGTACATTTGAGACCCCAGAGAATGATTCTCTGAAAAGGTATTTTTGTACTTGAAATACTGTTCCATCCAATCCATCTTCGGTGCATGATGAGAATAGCTGTTTAAGCTCATTGTTTTTCCACCCATAACAATTCCTCCTTTGGGCTGTTCTAGCGACTTATAGATCAGGCATCCCTTATCTACTTTATGGCACTGCGAGCAGTGTCTACAGTTCTCACTAACCTTTACTTGCCCATTTTCAAAATTCAAACAGCCATAAGGGCAATCCGCCTGGCACTCCTGACATCCTACGCAGCTGGCTGCCTTTCTGAATACATTCTTCAGGTATTTCACAAAGTCGCCACCTTCTTTGGCAACGCTTTTTTTCACTTTGACCAGAATTCGCTGATCCGCTTCTTCCACCTCAAAAGCAAGCAGTCTCCCGTGATGTTGGATTATGAATGGGGACTGGTTGTTAGACAAAACGCCGATGGTATTGATCCATGCTTTCCAATCCGTTCGCGGATGATCTACTTCTATGAGAGTATCCCCCTCTTTTGTCACACTTTCCGAGTAGCCGACTTTGAGTGTCAAATCGCGCCCGTTTTTTCGCGCTTTCCAACCGCCATTACGTATAAACTCTTCCATGGCATCTTTACTCGTAAAAGCGTTCTTGTATACCTCTCTTATGATATTCACAAATGGCTCAGCCTGCTCCGGGTAGCAATGGTGATTCATGAATTCACTTCGCTCTGACGCTCTTGGACAAATCAGGCATCCTGCCCGTCGATTTCCCAACTTATACGCGGGATTCAGTACCAGATGTTCTTTCAATATGTGTAAAAAAACTTCAGCAGAACTCCAGTGCAAAATCGTATTACAGCTATATTGCCCTTTATGTTTACCACCCAAAGTGATGTACTCATACTTGCTTCTAGCCAAGCTTTCATCCCCGCGAACGCCGACAAATGCCATTCCCTTGAAATCCCGTTTCTTTAAAAGCTTTCTCAGCAGTATGATCTGAGGCGCTGTTTTGTGAACACTGCAACACCACCTTGTGACCGAGGCCGGCGGTCCAAACATACGCCACGAGTCCAAAGGATTCAACCATGAACGAGCTTCTAAGAAGTCGATGTGGCTATCCGTACACCATGCTTTCACACGCGCCACAGTCTCATAAGTATCAGGAAACTCCATCCCTGTATCCCCAAACACCACCTTAAACGCCTCATGTGGAAGAGCACGCTGCACCATATCCAGTGCCACCACACTATCCTTGCCGCCACTGAAAGCCACATAAAAAACATCGATGCGGGACTTGTATGATTCATACGTCTGGTACACCTGCTGCACGGTCTCCTGCACCAAAGCTTCCATGATTGCCCTATTCTTCTCACACATATGCGGCACATCGACGAATTCGAGCGGCTTGCCGCCGGGTTCCGGATCTTTGTCCAGCACCACGAGACCGGGCGGCGTATAGAGCGCTCCGCCAGTCACCTTCGCGATCGTGCGGCCTTTATATATATAGTTGTTCGCTTCCGCCCAAAGGAGCGGCGCATGGTCATCTTTCGGGTAATTCCAGTGCTTGTCAAAGCCCAGAATATCCATCTCTTTATAGTAAACAGGACGAGGCTCTTTGCTGAATTTCGACAGCTCCGGAAGGAGCAATAGGCCTCCAGTCTCTTCATCCCATGTGTATTTGTACATATTGTTTCCTCTAAGAAGTATGAATTATGGTCAGCTATTCGCCGTAACCAGCTGTGCCCGTTTGCGCTTCGCCTGCTTTACGATGGTTCCGATCTGCTTCAGCTTTCGCAGTACCTGCAGTTTATGTGCTACGATAAAGTCCAAAGCCTCCTCATCTGTCTGCCAGTCAGATGAGCGGGAAAGCAGCTCGATCAGTACATCATCGTAGGAATCAATGGCATAGCCTTTCTTGATCACAGCACCGTATACGCCACTGTCACTGACACCGCCATTGGCCTGTACCAGTGAGAACGGACAAAGTATCGCGTCATTCTTGTACAGAAAGCTTTCCAGCACGTAGGAATTCCACGGAATGCCAATATCCGGGAATGCCAGGAAAAGGGTAAATTCTTCCAAAGGCATGCAGATTTTTTCCCCCATTTGCTGACCGATCTTTTGGATGATATGTGCCTCTTTCCCTTGGAAATGGACATGGTCTCTTCGGATCCATTCCTCTGGCGATACACGTACCATTTCATCCATCACGTAGTTACAGATATTTCCGAGGATCCCGCGCTGTTTGGCGAACCATTTGATATCCGACGTTGAAAGTTTGGTATGGGCGTGGCAGTATTCCTGGATCTGCTCTCTTCCGCTTTTCATATTTCCCGCGGGAAAAAGCCCTTTGGCCTTTTCGATGAAATCTGCGGGATACAGCATGGCTAGTACTTTCCGAAGCAATGCGTCATCCAGACTGCTCATATCCATCGCAACGCCCGGGCAACTTTCTTCCAAGATATCCCGCAGCCGAACATTTGTGATAAATTGTTTCTGCGCTATATCCTCCAAAAGAGCATCGCGGAGCCGTTGCTTTTCTGTATCACTCAAAGTAACATTGGGCCCATAGAAATACAGGTCTTTGGCCTTGATGATACCCGGAACTCCATCCAGAAATTTCTTGACCATATTCTGAGGCCAGTACCAGATCTTTTCTTGTATGCTTGTCAGGGAAATCGCCACGGGGGACCCTGTCACCAGCTGCCGGATCTCCTCGCCGCGGTCCTGTGTCTCCCAACGCTTGGAAATGACTTCGCCGCATACATAGTCGGAAGAAAACAAGGGGATAAGCTCCGAGCGCATGACATCCTCGGTAAAGATACTGAGCCCTGAAAATTCGTTTCTATAATGCTCGTAAATGCAAGGCCAGTATAGGCTCGAGGCACTCTCATCCAAAAGCCTCATTAAGTCTTTGGCGATGCCTTCCAAGATCCCCTGCTCTGCGCCACTCGCCTTCGCATAGATGCGACCATCCACTCTCACCTCTCCGATGTCTCGCAGCTTCTCCATCAACATGGCATTCTGCACCAAGAGCGCTTCGCCAAACATCTCCTCGTAGCGTGCCTTATATTGCTTCATGGCAAGATTTTGCTGACGAAGACCATCAGGGAATTTTTCTCGAAGCACTTGAGCAAGCTTGTCTTCTTCGCTGGCCGCTGGCTCTTCTGCTTTTATGTCTGGCGTATCCTTTGGCATCTCTGCCGTCCGTGCATCATCAGGCTCACGCATGGCGGGAGCTGTAGGTGCTGCCTTTCCCGGCTCTATCGCATCTTTGGAGACAAAGAAAGTAAATGTGAGGTTTTCGTAATCCACATCGCTGTTTTTTACGATGGCACGGAGAATCCCCATCATCTGCTTCGGCGTGATTTTCGTTTCTACATGCCATGTATCGCCTATCGACACTCCGTCATGCATATAGTTGGCTTCGAATGAATTTCCTACATAACTAGGACCAGGCTGTTTGCGAGATGCCGATGCCAGCCTTTTGAATATTTTCGGATAATCCTCATACAGCGTTTTACAACATTTTACGTACATATCACGCCAGCCACTCACTTGAGTCTCATCCCCAAAATAACAGAATGCCAGCGGCTGATATCCCTTGTAGTCTCTTTTTTCCGCCAAATCACAAGTCATCTGACTTAGTTCTTCATCATAATCTCCATATCCCGCTGCTGTTTCAGCAGTCACCTGCGACGCCAACTTCACTGACCGTCCTTCATCGATGGAAGAAACTTGAAGGATGGCATCCAGCCGCTTCTTAGCAGAAGGCGGCACTTTCTTTTCTTTATGCGTATCTAAAAAAGAATTCAGCTTATGATATGATCCCCCTAAAGCAGACAAGGTAAATAACCAAACTGCTTTAGGGGG
>ERZ1034897.421-NODE-421-length-21637-cov-11.016912_pt1 | contig 21637 bp, 30 predicted proteins | sample MGYA00520629_ERZ1034897 | MGnify/ENA primary metagenome ERZ1034897 (study PRJEB33766, sample SAMN09781789) | gut metagenome | biome: gut microbiome | host: Homo sapiens | place: Madagascar | study: EMG produced TPA metagenomics assembly of the PRJNA485056 data... | reverse complement strand
AGGGGATACGCTATGGCTGTGAACAAGGATTGTATGGTTGGAATGTGACGGACTGTAAAATCTGTTTTAAGTATGGCTTATACTATAGCCCTGTTAGTACCCCAGCAGATTTTCGGATGCTTGCTCCTATTGTATTGGAACAAGTCTTAAAAAAAGCTGGAACAGAATTGTTAGAGCCATATCTTAGTTTTAAAATTTATGCGCCACAGGAATATCTTTCACGAGCATACAACGATGCTCCTAAATATTGTGCGAACATCGTAGACACTCAATTGAAAAATAATGAGGTCATTCTTAGTGGAGAAATCCCTGCTCGGTGTATTCAAGAATATCGTAGTGATTTAACTTTCTTTACAAATGGACGTAGTGTTTGTTTAACAGAGTTAAAAGGGTACCATGTTACTACCGGTGAACCTGTTTGCCAGCCCCGTCGTCCAAATAGTCGGATAGATAAAGTACGATATATGTTCAATAAAATAACTTAGTGTATTTTATGTTGTTATATAAATATGGTTTCTTGTTAAATAAGATGAAATATTTTTTAATAAAGATTTGAATTAAAGTGTAAAGGAGGAGATAGTTATTATAAACTACAAGTGGATATTGTGTCCTGTATGTGGAAATAAAACACGATTAAAGATAAGGGAAGATACTGAATTAAAAAAATTCCCCCTCTATTGTCCGAAATGCAGACAAGAAAATTTAATTGAAATAAAGCAGTTCAAAGTAACTGTGATTACAGAGCCAGACGCAAAGACGCAGAGCCGATAAAATGAGATAAAACAATCTCATTTTATCGGCTCTTTCCGTTATGTATGGATTCTTTTAATTAGTCTTCGATGTTTCTTGCTTCGTTGATACCGCTGGCTAAAGATTCCATTAAGGATAGTTCTTTGTCTGTAAAGCTATCCATGTATTTCTCTATCTGTAATCGTCGGGTGCTTTTTACCAAGTTATTAGCAGGTAAGAAAAATTCATCAACGGAAACATGAAGTAACGATACAAGGTCATAAAGAACTTGTATGCTGGGGTGTTGCCCTTTATTTTCAATATTAGTTAAGTACCGTGGGTCAATTTCAATCAATGCTCCCACTTGTTCACGAGTTAAACCTCGTTTCAATCGAGCTTCTTTAATGGCTAAACCAAAGGCTCTAAAATCATATTTATCTTCTTTTTTACGCATAGTAGACCACCTCTATACATTTTATTGTTCCTACTGAATTAAAAACAGGTATAGAAAAACGTGTTATATGGTTTATAGGTTTATATTTAATAAAAAGCACTACTAAACGCCAATAAAAAAAACCGTTATATGGTAGTGCTATTTACGCTGTTAAAATATTGTATATTACTTCCAAATGGCGGTTTGTTGGAGGTCAACGTCGCCATGAAGTACATCATATACAATAAATTTCCTTACATTGGGTTCTTGTCAAAAAAAGTCGTCTATCTGCAATAGATAAGTACGTCCACCAATGTGGTTTTATAAATCATATAGATAGAATAACAGAAGCATGTAAACAGAGAAATAAATCTGTTTATATGCTTTTTTGGCTATTCAGAACTTTTTTACAAAGTTTATTTATCAGTAATGCAACAAATCCCCCTTTCACATTGGGACTAAGAGTGAAAGGAGATAAACGAGCAAGGCTCACTTCCTTTCCTAGACAGAAAGGGGGTGAGAAACATGAAACCATCTTCTTTTCAGACCACAATAGAAAATCAGTTTGACTATATCTGTAAACGTGCTATGGAAGACGAGCGAAAGAATTATATGCTTTATCTTTCAAGGATTGCAAAGCGTGAGGTGTCCTTTTCGGATGTTGGCGATTATCTTGTTAGCCAGTTTGCGACAACAGATAACTATTCAACTGACTTTCAGATTTTTACACTCAATGGGTTATCAGTAGGCGTTGAAAATGATTTGTTGAGTGAAGCATTACGTGAGTTGCCAGACAAGAAACGTGAAATTCTACTGCTGTTTTACTTATGGGAATTTCGCTATTTTTAGAATTGCCTGCAATAGTTTCCTACTGGGTAGTTACAGTGATGTGCTTTGTGGCTATGGGTGTATCTACTATGTTTGTTGTTCAAATTTACACTCTTGTTCAGACACAAACACCACCGCAATTAGTAGGAAAGATAATGGCTACGCTGGTAGCAGTTGCTATGTGCGGTCAACCTATTGGACAAATGGTTTACGGTATTTTATTCGATGTATTTATACAAGAAACATGGGTTGTTATGTTTGTAGCTTCTATTGCTTCAATCATGATTTCAATATATTCAAAAAGAATTTTTCAAAAGTTAGAGATATAATACAAGGGGTTAAATAGTATGTTAGGCTAAAAACAATATATAAAAGAAAATTTGAAATCTGCTAAAAGGATAGTGTTATAAAAGAAAGAGTAATATTGCAGTATTTAAGGCTCGCACAAATATATGTTTTGTGTGGGCTTTTTTCTTACCATTTTTCTGTATTTCTAAAGGGTATAAACGGTATTCCGTTTATATATTTCAGCATTAGCAGAAAGGGGGTGAGATTATGAGGACATCTTCTTTCGAGCATATCGTCAGATTACAGTTCAATTCTTTAATGCTGATTGTCATTAAGAACAAAGTGAAAAGTCGAAACAGACAGCTTGCAAGACATTCTAAACGTGAAGTATTGTTTTGTGAAATAGCCGAAACGAAACAAGTTGAACGTGGAACGATTGATACCTGTTTTTATGATTGTGTATCATTTAAAGTCTTGCACTTTACAATTTATGTATCTGATGAAACACTTGGTACAGTTTTACATAGACTGTCAGAAAAACAGCGTAGTGCGATTTTATTACGTTATTTTCAAGGAATGAACGACAGAAAAATTTCAGAACTGTACCATGTATCACGTTCTGCTATTTGCAGTAGAAGAACTAGAGGACTAAGGAAGTTAAAAATGCTTTTGAGCGAAGGGAAGTAAAGAAATGAGTAAAGATTATGGCTATCCCTCTTTTGAATTGATTTGCAAAGCGTCAAGCGGAGATGAAATGGCAGTTAAAGAGATTTTGAAGTTTTATGACGGTTATATTTCTAAATTATGCTTGCGTCCTTTTTACCACTCTGAAAGTGGTAAAATCATTATGCAGGTTGATGAAGAACTAAAAGGAGAAATTCATACAGACATGATGAAAGCAATATTGAAATTTGAAATCGGAGTGAAGTAATCAACTGTATAAAAAAATCGGGAGATACACAGTTTCGTGCTATCTCCCTTAGTAGTTTTACGGTCATATCAAGGCTCATTCAATCGTGGTAAATTCGTGGTAAGATGAGTGTTTTTCTATACTTCAAAATGCTTGAATGTATAGTGTTTATGCGGATAATTGAAAATTAGATATAAAATTTTATAAAAATTTAAGAGAATTAAATGATTTGATTATTAGGTTGTCTTTTGATAGTTTTCCAAACAAAAATAATCGTTGGCCTTCTGATTTGTTGGATAGAATGGTTTATTTAGCAAATGTTAATTATGATTTGATGCAGGGGTTACTAGAGACATATGATTTATCAATAAATGAATTAAATCAATTTGAAGATAACATGGATCAAGCGCAAAGTTTAAAAAAATATTTGAATTAGGAGTGAAAAAATGATTAGGCAATATGATCAATCAATACTTATTAGACAAGCAATTTTTTCTAAGCCAATGATTATTAATTTGATTAATGATAAAAAGAAAAGTTTGAAAGAAATTCACAATCAAATTAACAGTGTTTCAGGACCGCATTCATGTCGTTATGACAGAGTAGCAAAACGTAGTAGTTATATAGAAGTATCCACAATTGTTAATTCACTATTATCAGACACCGATCAGTTGGAAAAAGAGTTACAATATTTACTTGTGCATTTGAATAGAGTGAATTTCTATTATGAATGTTTGTTGTCTTCGTGTTCGGAGATTGATTGCGAAATTGTAGAGCATTATTTTAAAAAAGATATGAGACAGGTTGATATCGAATTGAATTATGGTATCACAAATATCAATCGTTACATTCTGCAATTAATTGATTCTGCTAATATTAATTTGGTTAATGTGTCTAATTAGACATGAATAAATGTGATATTATGAGATTGTAAAAAAAGATAAAATCAATATTCAAAAAGAAGTACTGCTTATGTGGTACTTTTTTCTTTAGCTCCTCTTTTTTTAACTGAAAAGGATGGTGATGTAATGACAGAATTTAAATCTCAAGACGAGAAAACAAAACAGGCTTTTTCAATGATTGAGCAGGGAGTAAAGGATGTTTATTCTTCTGAATCTTTTAAACAGTATCTATCCTGTTTAAGTAAGTTTCATAGTTATTCCTTGAATAACACTTTATTAATATTGTCCCAGAAGCCAGAGGCTAGTTTTGTAGCTGGATATCGTGCCTGGCAGACAAACTTTAATCGTCATGTAAATAAGGGTGAAAAAGGATTGATGATTCTAGCTCCGGTTACAACAAAAGAAGATAGATTAATGAATAAACACGACGAGAATGGAAATGTGATTTTAGATGAATCTGGAAATCCAGTCCAGGAAATGCGTGTAGTCAATCTGACTCATTTTAAGACAACGACTGTCTTTGATATTTCACAAACTTCAGGAGATCCTCTTCCATCTTTAGTGCATGATTTGACAGGTTCTAGTAATGAAGTGAAAGCAATTATTCAAACTATTCAGTCCGTATGTACAATACCAATTGAATTTAAAACAGAAACTGAAGATCTTAGTTTTATGACTGGAGCTAAAGGATATTATTCACCAAAGAAAGATAAGATTGTCATTAATAAAGATTTAGAGGATTTACAAACCGCAAAAACATTAATACATGAGTATGCTCACAGCATACTTCATAAAGAAACTGATAAAACTCAAAGCCAACGAGAAATTGAAGCAGAATCGTTGGCTTTTGTTATATGTGATCATTTTGGAATTGATACTTCTGAATATTCATTTGGCTATATCGCGTCTTATGCTAACAAGGAGTACAGTGAGTTGAAATTTATTTTAGTGAACATTCAGAGTAAAGCACACGAAATGATTGAACTAATAGAACCTGTGTTTAAGGAGAATTTGCATATGCTAGAAAAGGAAAATCAATATATTACTCCAGTGGAAATGGAAGAATTGAATCATGATATTGTACTTAAAATTGCATCCGTGATGGAACAGTATAAAGAAGTTATGCCAGATTCAAATATTACAACTTCAGATATTCACGAAACGATTGATCAAGAAATATCGAATCTTTTGACAGATAACAAAGAATATAGAGTGCAAGATTATTTGTATCAGAATAATAAAGTTTACCAACTTGTTTTGCATAGTGCTTGTTATGATGCATTCATGAATGAAGAGTTTGATCCAAAACAATCCTGGTTTATGGATCATTCAATTGAAAGAAGAAACTATGAGTTGTTCGAAAAAATAGCCAATCCATTACTAACAAACAGTGCATATTATATGAAATATGGAACACCTAATTATATGGATTTAAATATCGAAATTATTGGTGATGATCGATTGGCTATGGCTCATAACTATGTTTTAAATGGGGATGTAATGGCTGATCCAGATGTTGAGTTTACTGTTGATAAAAAGAACAGGATGCTATATCCACAGACCTATCAGCAGGATTCACTTCAATACTTTGAAAGAGTAGATGGGGATTCAACTCGTGCTCGAGAACTGAATCATTTTATGCATGAATGGCTCACAAATGTTGTTGATCAAAAGTATAAAGTACAAACTATTTATACGGAAGACAAAGAACTTTCTATCAAAGAAAATCCAAATGCTGTAAGAAACTTTTGTAAACAGAATGGTATAGGAATGATGGCACCTAAACTAAAGGAGTTGGAAAGATGAATAAGTATTTAAATACATATTGTATATTTGCAATTATTGTTGAATTGATTCCTTTAAATGATGGAATGACAAAAGTTTATTTTAAAGATTTAGATGGAAAATTGAACTTTGCGGAATCAAAAAAATCTTTAATTTCTACCATTAGCGAAAGCAGTTTTGTAAATTTAGAGGTTGAAAGAAAAAAAGATGGAAAACAAGTAATTCAAAATGTCGAATTGTATGATAAACCATTGCAACTTTGTTTATGTAAACATTGTGCACAAGCATTTTACAATTTAAAAAATCACATAATAAGACGAGTAGATAAACATCAAGTGATTAAAGAACCTTGCTCTATTTGTGGTTATGCACATTGTGGATATGAATATTTAATTTATGAAAGAAAAGGAGATGCTTAAGATGGAATTAAGTTTAAAAGAAATTCAAAAAATCAAAAATGAATTTCCGCCAGGTACAAAAGTTCGATGTAAGTATATGGATGACCCTTATCACCCTGTCCCATCAGGTACTTTAGGTATTGTTGATAAGGTAGGTGATTCTGGTACAATTCACGTAATTTGGGAAAATGGATCATATTTAGGTTTGATTTATGGGGTTGATTCCTTTGAAAAAACCATTACAAAAACTAAAAGATTAAAAAAAGAAATGTCAAGATAAGGAGATGCAATTTATGGTGAAATACGAAGATATTTTAAGAGAAATTAGAATTTTGGAAAATCAAAAGTGTAGAAATGAAAATAGAATCAAAGAATTAAGTGAACAAAACAATTCTATCAATTCAAGTTTAAAAATTTTAACATCAAAAAAAGAAATGTTCGAAAAATTGAATTCGGATTTGGAATCGGTTTTAAGAAAAAAGAAAAAGAAAGAAAAGAATGCTGATGAATTAGTGATGCAATCTGAGAATTGTGTTAGAAATGAAACAGAACAAAATGTAGCAAGCAACGTTTTCTGGCCCCAATCTGACAGAAAACACGGGTTTTAGGGTGATCCCTAAGACCCCATGAAAGGAGAATTTATATGTTTACAGAAGATCAAATGCTACTTATTATGTTTACTTGTATTGCGTTTATGATTGGATATACCACTTGTTTTATTAATGAGTATTGGGATCAAATTAAATATGTTCGTGCCGAATATAAAAAAAATCCATTAGAAGTGAAACGAAAATATGGCCGTAAATGAAAAAAAAGAGATTAAAATCAGACTTGTAAATTCAGAATTAAACCACTTGAATTTATTGGCTTCAACCGCAAAAATGTCGAGAGAATCCTATTTGCGCATGTGTATAAATGGATTAGTTCCAAGGCCAGCGCCTAGTGTTGAGCTTGTAGAAGTAATCCAAGTATTAAGACAAATTGCAGAGAGTATTAACGGAATAGCGGGAGAAGTTTATAAACAAAATAAAATAGATGATTCAGTTTATATGGAAAATTATGAGACGCTTCAAAAACAAATTAACGAAATTATGCTTTTGATTCGACAACCTATCAATATGGAGGAAGTATGGCAATCACAAAAATATGGGCAGTAAAGGATGATTTGAGAAGAGTTTTAAACTACATTGAAAATCCGGATAAGACAAAAGAAGAACTCGGTGATGGATTAAAAGAAGTGTTGGCATATACAACCCAGGGATATAAAACAAATGAGAAAGAATATATTACTGGAATTAATTGTGAACCTAGTACATCACTAAAGCAGATGATGAATACCAAACTATCCTATAACAAGATGGATGGAAGACTGGCCTTCCACGCGGTGCAATCGTTTAAGCCAGGTGAAGTTACACCAGATGAGTGTCATGCATTAGGCGTACAATTGGCACAACAAATGTGGGGAAACCGATTTGAAGTCGTTGTATCAACACATTTAGATAAAGATCATTTGCACAACCATTTTGTTGTGAATTCAGTTTCTTGGGTCGATGGCAGAAAGTTTACTAATTGTAAAAAAGATTATAAGAAATTCAAACAAATTTCTGATCAATTGTGTTTGGAGAACGGGTTATCAATTGTTCTTAATAAAGGAAAAGGTAAACATTATTCTGAATGGAAAGCTGAAAAGGAAGGTAAACCTTACTTTAGATTGATTATAAAAAATGACGTTGAGTATGCAATTTCTCATTCGTTCAACATGAATGAATTTATAAATGAAATGGAAAACTTAGGATATGTTGTATCAACAAATCGTAAATATATTTCTGTTCTTCATCCACAAGCAAAAAGAATGGTACGACTAAAAAGTCTTACTAGAGATAATCTATACTCGGAAGAAAACATAATGAATCGAATCTTGAATAACTCAATGTTTATCGATTTTTCTAACAATAAGAGTGAAATAAAATGGGATTATTATAATGGTAAAGCAAAAAAATTACATGGATTTAAAGCATTATATTTCAAATATTTGTATTTGTTAGGTGTCATAGAATCGGAAGATTTTAAAAGAAGACATACTTCTTCTCTGTTACGTGATGATTTGATTTACATTGATAAAATTACAACTGAAAATACTTTTGTAGGCAAGCATAATCTAGAAACAATAGAAGATGTGCTTGCCTTTAAAGCATCTCTAAATAAAGAAATAGAATCTTGGATGAATCAAAGAAGATCCATCTACAATAAAATTAAAAGAACGCGTGATCCAAATTTGAAAAAACAATTAGAAACGGATCGTGATACGTTAACTTCTAAAATTGCACATGGGAAAAAGGAAATCAAAATATGTGAAGACATAGAAAAAAGAATTCCGGAGATTCAAAAAAAATAGAACTGGTTGGTGTTTTAGAAGTCGAAAATGAAAAACAAAAAGAAAAAATGAAGGAGGATAAAGGATATGAGCGTTAGTTCTGACACTGCAGACCAGTCCGTTAAAATGACTTTAGAGGCAATTGAATCGGCAGCTAAAATGTCTGCATCAATTGGTGGTATGACTGCTAAATCAATGGCAGCTATGATTTATGCAATTATAACGGACAATAAGAAGACGCACGGAAAAACAAGATTGAATGCCATGCTTAAGTCGGGAAAAGAATTGAAAGTTATAGCCATCTCACACAAAGATTTGAATCAGTTCTGTAAGGCTGCAAAGCAGTATGGGGTATTGTATTGTGTGTTAAAGGAAAAGAATAATACAAATGGTATTGTTGATATTATGATACGTTCGGAGGATGCAGCAAAGGTGTCACGTATTGTAGATAAATATGATCTTGCTTCAATAAATACAAAAGTTATTAGAGAAGCTGTTTTATCGAATGAAAATGAAAAAATAAGCATGAATGATGTCAATTTAAATGGTAAAGAAGAGGTAGAGCTAGCCCCGAGTTTTGCTCGGGCGAAAGACAAAGTGCCCGAGAAGTGCTTAAAAAAATCGAACTTAAAAAAGAAGCTGTTAGAGCCGAACAAAGTCGAAGACGACATGAATCCATGTTGCTCAACAGAATCGGTGAAGACAAAACTTCACAATATTCAGAAGAAACAAGAAAATCTAACATCTGTTCGTAAAATGAAAAGAAGAGTGAAGGAAAAGGAGCGTTAATATGTTTTTTGATCAAAAAAGAAAAAGTGGTAAAGAGTTAAGTAGTATTGAATGTCGTATAATTATTCGTGCATTGTTACTTTTACGCGAATCACAAATTTACGAGAATAAAACATATGATTTCATTGATGATTTGATAGTTAAATTATGTGATTTGGAGAATGATTTAAATGAATGATGATAAACATTTATTTTCTAGCTTATTAATCATTCCTACAATATGGTTTGCAATTTTGATTGCACCATATATGGATCAAGGACTCATTCATGCACTACCTTATCTAAGTGAAGCATTGAATCATCCTTTTCAATTTCAATGGTGTGATAATTCTTTGAAAACGATTGGAATATTCCTGGTTATCTATGTTTTAGGAATTGGTATTTACTTATCTAACGAAAAGAATTACAGACAAAAAGAAGAGTATGGATCAGCTAGATGGGCTAATCCTTTTTGGGTATGCAAGAAATATGCTGATAAGAATTACTCGTTGAATAAAGTCTTTTCTCAAAATGTAAGAATGGGCTTAAATGGCAAGAAACATCGTAGAAACTTAAATACATTGGTTATTGGAGGCTCTGGTGCAGGTAAAACAAGATTTTATGCCAAGCCAAACATCATGCAGTGTAATACAAGCTTTGTCGTACTAGATCCAAAAGGTGAAATTATTCGTAGTGTTGGATATCTATTGGAAGAAAATGGATATGAAGTAAAGGTCATTGATTTAATCGATATGTCAAAATCACTTGGCTATAATCCATTTCACTATATTCAAAGTGATAAGGATGTTCTTAAATTAATCACCAATCTCATTCGTAATACGACACCCAAAGGTTCTTCAACAAATGATCCATTTTGGGAAAAGAGTGAAACAGCACTATTGGAAGCATTGATGCTGTATCTTTACCATTATGCTCCAGAAGATGAGCAGAACTTTTCTATGATTCAATATATGTTAACATTTCATCACGTAAATGAAGACGAGGATAACTATAAATCTGCTTTGGATATTTTGTTTGATCAATTGGAAATTACAGATCCAAATTCTTTGGCACTAAAGCAATGGAAAATATTTAAACAATCCTCAGGTAAAACAGCAAAGTCGATATTAACCTCAGTAGGAGTCAGATTGGCTCCTTTTAATTTGGCTGAAGTAGAATCACTTACTAAATATGACGAGATGGAACTTGAACAAATTGGAGAAAGAAAAACGGCCTTGTTTGCGATTATTCCCGATAACGATTCCACCTTTAATTTCATTGTAGGCATGTTATATACACAATTATTCCAAATGCTTTATTACCAGGCAGATTATGTACATGGTGGAGAACTACCAATACCCGTACATTTCTTAATGGATGAATTTGCCAATGTTGCTCTACCAGATGAATTTGATAAGTTACTATCCACCATGCGTTCCAGACAAATCTTTGTATCGATTATTCTACAAAACTTAGCTCAGATTAAAGCCTTATATAAAGATAGTTGGGAATCCATTGTGGGTAACTGTGATGAAACCTATTATCTGGGCGGAAATGAACAAAGTACCCATAAATATATTAGTGAGCTATTGGGAAAAGAAACTTTAGATACCAATACCTTTGGTAAATCTTCAGGAAGAAACGGGAATTATTCAACCAACTATCAACAGACAGGAAGAGAATTATTAACAGCGGATGAAGTTCGAGTGTTGGATAACAATTATGGACTTCTTTTTATTAAAGGAGAGCGACCTATAAAAGATAAAAAGTATGATTTGTTAAAACATCCTCGTATTAAACAAACAATGGATGGGGGTCGTGAACCGTACATTCATGGACAAGTGAATCATTTTATTGAGGATTGGCAAAATATTCTTCTTAGCAATAATGAGTATGAATTATTGGATGTAGAAGAAACAGAAAACTATTTAAAGGAGATTGAAGAAGATGAAGAAACTAAAAATGATTAGAAAAGTATTATTCTTTGCATATATTGCATTGGTGATTGTAGGAAACTTTGCAACACCGGTTTATGCAGCGAATGATCCAGTCACTGTTGTAAATAACTTCAGTGAATTTATGTTTGGACTTATTCGAGCGATTGGAATGATTTTGTTAGGGTTTGGAATTGTACAGGTAGGACTTTCTTTGAAAAGTCATGATCCAAGTCAAAGAGCGAACGGTTTTATGACTGTAGCCGGAGGAATCATTATTACTTTTGCTAAAGAGATTTTGAATATTATTGTTGGATAGGATGGTGATTTCTAGTGAGTGGAATCATAGATAACCTAACTAGTGCCATCAATACCTGGAATTCTAAATTGGCTGAAATATGGCTATTGTTAACGGAATCACCTGAAACATTCAAAGGTGGTGATATTTGGCAAATTATAGTTAAAATACATGAAGCACTTCAAGCAATTGGATTAGCACTTCTTGTGCTTTTCTTTGTTTGGGGATTGATTAAGACCTGCACAAGTTGGCAGGATGTAAAAAGACCGGAACAGGCCTTTAAATTGTTTTTGCGATTTATTATTGCCAGGGGAATGGTGATGTATGGAATGGAATTAATGACAAAGATATTTGAGATAGTACAAGGAATTATTCAAGCGATTACTGAAACTGCAGGATTAGGAGTCTCAAGTGAAACCGTATTGCCTCAAGAAATTATAGATGCAGTAAGTAATACAGGATTTTTGGAATCTATTCCCTTGTGGGCAGTTACACTATTAGGATCCATATTTATAACAATATTATCGTTTGTGATGATTCTAACTGTATATGGAAGATTCTTTAAATTGTATATGTACACAGCTATCTCTCCAATACCCCTTGCAGCAGCAGCCGGAGAAAGTACACAAAATACAGCATTTACGTTTATTAAAAGCTATGCAGGAGTATGTTTAGAAGGAGCTATCATTGTTCTTGCTTGTATTATTTTTTCAGCTTTTGCGTCTAGTGCACCAGTAGTTGATACTACAGCATCTAGCGTGTCTATGGTATGGAGCTATGTTGGTGAACTGATATTTAATATGCTGGTTTTAGTTGGCTCTATTAAGATGAGTGATCGAATAGTCAAGGAAATGATGGGATTGTGATAACCTAAAACAAGTATTTGTTGCATTTAAAATATAAATAGTGTTTGATACTATTAAAAGAAGCTATTTATTATTGGGGTTGATTATAATGCAAAAACAAGAAATATATTTTTCAAAAGTAATATTTGTTCAGCATGAACATAGAGGTAATAAGTATATTCAAATAAATATACCAGAACGTGAATTTTCTGTTCAAACATATAAAATATCTTTAGATCCCAGAGCTAAATATGAAATGCCAACAACTGTTTATATTGATAAAAATACTAAAATTGATTCAGTAGCTCCTGCAGTTAAAGTGAGTCATGGAAAAAATGGCTTTGTACCAACTCTTATCCCTGAAGAATATGATGAAGCATGCACATTTTCTTATGGTAGTAAAGTAAAAGAAGATGTTATCAATAAATTAAAGCCTTTTTGCAATGCATTGGATTTCCAACCATATTTAAATAAAAAAGATTATAATGAATGGGCAAGATATAGAGATGAATATACAATGTACTTCTATGGTTTCACAAATTCGCATATTCCATATATGTTTTTTGATATGACTGTTTGCCATGAAAACTGGCCTACAGAAAAATTGTGGAAAGAATTATGTAATCAATTAATTAAGCCAAATAAAAAGTTGAAAAAAATATTACCAACAATTTCTTGAGGAGGCAAAAGTATGGAAAAATTTTATGTAGGGATTACTGATAGAGACTGGATGAATAATCTTGTTCACAATAAAGAAAACTTAAATGGATTTATTAACTTTTGGACTCCTGGAACTCAAGAGTTTAAAGTTCTAGAAAATGGAGATTTGTTTTTATTTAAGTTACACTCAAAAAAAGACAAAGGAGAATATGGAGAAATAGTAGGAGGAGCTTATTTTTCAAGGTATTGCAAACTAACTTTTAGTGAAGCATGGAATAGGTATGGAATTGGGAATGGTGTTAAATCAGAAGAGGAAATGAAAAAGAAAATTACATCATATCGATCAAAAAATAATATGAAAATAGATGACAAAATTGGATGTATAATTTTAGAAAATCCATTTTTCTTTCCTAAAGAGGAATGGATAAAGTCACCTGAAGATTGGTCAAAATCTATTGTCAAAGGTAAAAAATATGAACTTTCTACTGCAGCTGGCAAAGAATTGTATCAAGAGGTAAAACCGAGACTTGATTTGATGAATAAAAGACAAAGAATTTTGTTTTGTAACATAGCATATATGAATCATTACGATATTGTTAATTTTGATGAAAAGCCAATTAATGGCGGAAAATATGTTGATAAAACAGGTGATGCTGAAGAAAAATTTAATTTTCATAAATGCGAAGATGGAATAATTAGAGGGTTTGTGGAAACAAATCATATTGGTGGGTACAGCGATAATATGAACTCTCCTAAGCAATTAAGAATAGAAAACATTGATTCATCATTTAAGAATAAAGAATGGATTGATAATGTATTAGTTGTGTTATGTGCCAAGAGTCCCACAATAAACTCTACTGTTATTATCGGATGGTATAAAAATGCGAAAGTTTATAGAAATCGTTGTTCTTATAATCATCGTGTGTTCAATATTGAAGTTGCTTATCAAAATGCAACTTTATTAAGAACAGCTCAACGTAAATTTAAAATTCCTAGGGCTAGGGATAATTCACATAATATAGGATTTGGTCAATCTAATGTTTGGTTTGCAAATAAATCGAAAGATGCAGATTTTGTTAAACAAACTTTAAAATATATTGATTCTCAAAATTGCATTAATACGTCGATTGAAATAAAGAAATGTAATGAATTCCAAGATGAGCAATTAAATAAATCTATTAACAATAGTTCTATTGTTATTAATCGTCCTTTTGAATATTCAAACAACAAAATTATTAAACCAAGTGCTTCTTACACAGCTAAAGGTGTTAAGTACTATAAGAGAGATAGATTAAAAGCCCAGAATGCTTTAAATCATGCCGATTATAAATGTGAAATTAATGATAAGCATTTTACATTCCTTAGAAAAAGCGACAGCTTACCTTATACTGAAGCACATCATTTAATTCCGATGGCTTATCAAGATGATTTTCAGTATTCACTTGATGTTGAAGAAAATATTGTTTCGTTGTGTAGTAATTGCCATAATGAAATTCATTACGGTATAAACGCAAAGGTATTATTGACTAAACTATACTATCAACGAATTGAGTTGTTAAAAGCAAAAGGATTAGATGTTTCACTAGAAAAATTATTAGAATATTACAATTTATAAACAATAAAGCAGGAAATCCTGCTTTTTATTATGTTGTTTTGGGAGGAGATGAAAAAAACAATGGAAATTAAAATTAATAAAGAAATTTTGGACTATAAGGAAAATATTGTATTAGGACTTTCGTTAAGGCAATTCATATTTTCTTGCTTAGGGTGTATAGCAGCTGTTTGTATATATTTTTTTGGGGTAGATGCTATTGGTGTTGAAATCACAAGCTGGTTATGTATATTAGGAGCATTACCTTTTATTCTATTTGGTTTTTTTAATTTTCAAGGACTATATTTTGAAAATTTAATATTAGTTTGTTTAGCTTCTATCGTGTTGGAAAACAGGAAACTAACGGCTCGAGAATCATCTAGGTTAAGAAGGAGGTTAAGAAAGCAATATGTTAAAAAGAATAAAAGAATTAAGAAAAAATCAAAATCCTTTAGATAATCCTAAAATGATTGGGGACATCATTCCTATCAGCAAAATTTATAGAGATGGCATTTTTAAGCATAATGGTGGTTTTTATTCGATATGTTTAAAATTTGATGATATAAACTATTTTATAGCTTCAGAAGAAGAAAAACAGAAAATATTTTTGAATTATGAAAATTTATTAAATTCGCTAGACACATCTATTTCTAGCAAAATTACCATTATAAATGGAAAAGTAAATGTGGAAGAGATACAAAATGATGTGGTGATGCAACTAAATAGAGATAGTTTAGATAAATACAGGATAGATTACAATAATATGATTATAAATAAAATAAAAGAGAATAATTATATTCAAGATAAATATATGACAATCACTGTTCACAAGAGCAATGTGGACGATGCAAGAATCATGTTGAATAGAATTGAATTGGAATTGAATTCACATTTCCATAATCTTGGAAGTAAATGTTATAAGCTTAATTTAGAAGAACGTATGAATCTAATGAATAATGTAATTTCTGAAATTCCAGATTTTAAATATACATTAGAATTTGAATCTAGATATATAACTTTTAGGGATGATTTGCTTACAAATCAGGTTCTATTTAGAAAGAATTATTTCAAAATAGGAAAAAAATATGGGCGAAGTTTATATTTGGAAAGATATCCGCAATTTATGAAAGATACATTTGTATCTGAACTTTGCTCTAGCAATTTGAAATTGATTTATTCTATGGATGTCATTACAGTGCCAACAGATGAAGCGGTCCGAGAAGTGGAAAATAAATTTCTTGGTGTTGAAAAGAATATTACGGATTGGCAAATGAAACAGAATAGGAATAACAACTTTTCAGCAATCATCCCATATGATATGGAATTGCAACGTAAAGAGTGCAAAGAATTTCTAGATGATTTAATTGTACGAGATCAAAGAATGATGCTTTGTAATATAACAATCGTGCACTTTGCAGATACGTTAGAAGAGCTGAATAAAGATACAGAAACATTGAAGGCAGTAGCTCGTAAATATGTTTGTGAATTGGAAACTCTATATTTTTCTAAACGACAGTTAGATGGTTTTCAAACCACTATCCCATTCGGAATTAATGCTTTAAATGTAACACGCACTTTATTATCAGAAAGTGCTGCTGTGTTTATTCCTTTTAGAGCACATGAGATTATGCAAAAGGGTGGAGTTTGGTTTGGTCAAAATGCAATTACTAACAATCCAATCATTTGCAATAAAGCATTGTTACAAAATCCCAATTCTTTTGTACTTGGTGTTCCTGGATCTGGGAAGTCATTTTTAACAAAAGAGGAAATTGAATTCTTGATCTTATCTACAGATGATGACATTATCATTGCAGATCCAGAAGGAGAATATGATTCCATAATCAATGCTTTAGGTGGACAGATCATACGAATTGGTACAAATAGTACAGATTATATTAATGCGATGGAAATGGTAGAGGGATATGGCGATAGTGGAAACTCAATTGCAGATAAATCTCAATTCTTAATGTCTGTATTTGAAAATTTAGATGCCAATCATGGCGGTATTACACCAATTGACAGATCTATTATCGATAGATGTGTAACGCTAGTTTATCAGGAAGCAAAAACCAATGGCTATGTACCAACGTTAAAACATCTTTATAAAAAGTTATTAGAACAAAATGAGCCAGAAGCTAAATCTTTAGCTATTAAACTAGAATTATTTACAAATGGATCATTAAATATATTTGCCCATGAAACGAATGTAGATATCAAATCTAGAATTCTATCGTTTAATATTTTCAATTTAGGAAAACAATTAAAAACATTAGGTCTATTGGTAATTACAGATGCCATTATTAATCGTGTAAATGAAAACTGGAGAAAAGGAAAACGTACGCATATCTTCATTGATGAGATTCATGTTATTTTTGAGAATGAAGAAAGTGCAACTTTCTTTGCCTCAGCTTGGAGGCAGTTCCGTAAAAGAGATGCTTATCCTACAGGCATTACACAGAATGTTAAGTATCTATTATCATCTCAGCAAGGAATTAGCATGTTATCCAATTCTGAGTTTATTGTCATGTTGAATCAATCGGCAAATGATCGAGAGGATTTGGCTAAATTGTTAAATATTTCAGATGAACAGATGAGCTATATAACAAATGCTCCTACAGGATGTGGATTGATTAAGTATGGTGGATCTATCGTACCTTTTGTAAATAAGATGCCAAAAGGATTATTGTATGATTTAAATACTACAAGACCAAGTGATCGTAAATGATAAATTGATGTTGATGTATTAATTATGTTGCAATAGAAGTTGCTTTAAATGAGTTCTGGGTTTAAATTGAAGAAGATAAAGAACTTATTAAAAGAGCATGGAGATTATGGAAAATAAGAATCTGACTGAAGAAAGTATAAAGTATATAATCAGTAGACTTGTAGAAAGGGCTGATGAAGCTATGCAGGAATATCAAAAAGATAAAAATAATGATTTTGAGAGTGGACAATCTTTGGCATATTACGAAATGTTAGATATTCTAAAAACTGAGCTTGATCTTCATGAACAGGACTTAAAAGAGTTTGGCTTAGATATAAATTTAGAAAACAGATATCTATAAAAATATAGATTACAAATGCGCAAAACCGTACTAGTTTAAAAGCTAGTACGGTTTTATTTTATGTAGTCTGGATTATTGGAAAATTATCAATTAATACATCGATAATATTATCATATCCATTAATGGATTTTGGCAGCCATGCGATAGTTGTTCTAAAATACCGTGTATAGTTTTCTCTATGATTTGTAGGATTATCAAAAATCCAAGTACAAGTTCCTCTATCACAAAAACCCGATTCAAAGCAATGTGTAAATGGAGGATAATAGCCATTTTCTTCTGAATCATATACACCCATCGCAAGAAAATAATCTTTGTTTTCTACAAAAACAGAGTAGAAGTGTTCATCACCATAAAAATGTTCAAATGTACAGTTATCTATTGTGCAAATTATTTCATCATGAATTTGGCAATTTGCTAAATCTACATATAGCCTAAAGAATGTATAGCTTGTACCATTCCATTCGTGGGAATCTTGTTTATATAAAAATTCTATAGGCTTATCATTTAATTTCATCTGGACAAATCCAAAAGGAGTAATAATTTTATCTGCTTTAATCCCATAGTAATATTCATTCATATACATATCTAAGCAAATAATCTTATGGTTGTAAAGAAAAGAGGTTGATAAAATTGCGTGATATAAAGACAAAACAAAAAGTACTATCCATAAAGACAAAGAATGTTAAAGCGAATGTGAATCACTTTGTTAAGCAGCAAACGATTCATACAAGAAATAAGGAGGAAGATAAAAAGGTAGAACAGTCTGTTAAAACGAATCCGAATGTACAAGCTACGAATAACGTTAGTGAAGTTGCTAAGCAGACGTTTATTGAATCAAAACAGCGTGCTACAAAATTTATTAAACATAAGCATAGAGAGCATAAGTTTAAAACTGCAGATAAGAAGGCAATGAGTGAATCTATTCCGGTACGCAATCAAAGAATTACTTATGTATCTAAGGCAAAGCATCATGTCGTAAATAAAGTAAATACTTCTAAGATTAAACAAACAACAGATAAAGTAGTAACACAACCGGCTATTAAGAGTACAACTAAAGTAGTAAAAACATCAATAGAAGTGATTAAGAAGAGTGTATCAACAATGAATACACTTTTTTCTTTTGGAACAGGATAGATTTTATTACTTGTTGTTACTCTATTTATTGGAACATTTAGTGTGCTGGCACAGGATGGTGGATCAAATAGTGAAATTGTTGCTCTAAGTGATGAAGTTATTGCGTATGAAGATACAATTCGAAAATATGCAAAAGAATATGATATTGAGGATTATGTCTCTTTATTACAGGCTATTATGATGCAGGAGTCAGGAGGAAAAGGGAATGATCCAATGCAGGCAAGTGAGTCAGGGTATAATACAAAATATCCTAGAGTACCTAATGGAATTACGGATCCTGAATATTCTATTGAAGTGGGAACACATACTTTTTCTGATTGTTTAAAGAAAGCAAAAGTAAAGAATTCATCCGATACGGAACGTATATATTTGGCTTTACAGGGATATAATTATGGCTCTGGCTATATTGAATGGGCAATTCGTAATTTTGGTGGATATTCTAAATATAATGCACAACAGTTTTCTGATAATAAAAAGCAAGAGTTAAATGTATCAGGATATGGTGATCCTTCTTATGTTGATCACGTTATGAGATATGTAGGGATTACTTTTAGAGGAGGCACAAATCCTAATTTTAATAATCTAGAAGCCTGGGTGACAAGGAATCCTTATGCACAGGCTGGATTATATGGACAATGTACATGGTTTGCTTGGGGAAGATTTTATGAATTATATGGTTATGATCCAGGTTTTAGCGGTGATGGAAGTAGTTGTGTGAAGGAATTGGTGTCAGCACATCCATATAAATTTGAACGATCTTCTTCACCAAAAGCTGGTGCAGTGTTCTCTGCTATTGGACACAACCATGTTGGTATAGTTATAGCAGTAAAAGATAATACCATAACTGTTCAAGAAGGAAATCTTGATGGTGTTACAAATACGTTTCAAGACGCAAAAAAGGACTGGCAAACAAAATCCTATACGTTAGATCAATTAAGATCTATATATGGTGGAGTAGTGTTTGCCATTCCTAGATAATTAAAATTATTAAATCTGGAGATATATCAATAGTTATTAAAGTATATTACTTCTATGTATTTTTAGAATAAGTGAACGATGATTGTATCATTGGACTACATGTGCTAGCAATAGTATAAGTGAATGGATTCATCTTTTTTAATTTTGGAATATTGCTGATTTTAATGATTTCTACATACTTGTTATAGCTGATAAATATTGCATAATCGATGATTTGATTATATTTATATAAATAGTCAAGTATGTAGTTATCTCTAGTAAATCTATAATTGATTGGTTTGTGTTTTGGAAAATCTCCAATAAATATTCCTTCGATTTCATTTGGATAATTTTCGTACATTTGTAAAGCACCTATATCATTGTATTGAACCATAAATACTTTAATTGAGTTAGGACCTTTATAGTTGTTTAAACTATTTAAATGCTTATTCCATGTACTTTTCAGAGATTCTAGCAAATATTCATAGGAGTGCTCTGGGTATTTCATAATATTTGTGATATTTGCCATTTCAACAGGTTTATGAATATCTATTTCTTCCCGATTTAGATTTTTAATTATGTCTTCGTCTTGCTTTTTAAATTGATTTAATTGCCTTGTATGCTCTTGTCCTTTTTTCGTTGTTTTAGATGATGAAATCTGAAAATGTTCAATAAATCCATGGTCATCAATAAAATCGGGAAATTTAGTACCTTTGTTAGATGTACAATTTTCTAAAAGATGCCACAATGTATTTTTGTCATTATTTTCTAATCCAAACAAACAAGTACCAGACCAATAAACTTTTTTTACTAAATCTAAGCAGGTTGATTCAGTTAAAGCTTGTTGCATTTTATTGTCTGACATAAAATCCCTCCCTAAGCGTTTTAAGCTTTTTTGCTAGTATGCATTACTATATACTTATTTGAACAAAGTTTCTTTCTTTGTTATACGGCCTGATTTGAATTCCAGTTGTTACGAGATGTATTTGATTGTCGTATTCATATTCTGAGCCATAGCAGATAAATGTTAGAAATCCTTCAACCATAGCAAAGTCTACACCGTTCTTGATATCTGCATATTGAACCATGTCTAAACAATCATATAGATTGCATTGTTTGATGATTGGTTCTTTTTCTTTATTTGCTTCATCAAAATATTTATAGATAACTGCACAATCATAATCATCATATTTATGAAGATTTTCTATAATTGAAGAACATTCTTGATTGTGTTGTTCTATTTCTTGTTTAGTACAATCTAATATTGATTTTGAGTTTAATAATTCCATAATGAGATTCCTTTTCTTTTATAAATGATCATTTAGATAGTATTGGTTTAATTCATTCTCAACACTTTCGATTAATGGTTCAAAGCTTTCTTTAATTTCACATTCCCAAAGGATAATAACATGTCAACCTAAATTGCGTAGTTTTTCTTGATTGATTAAATCGTTTTGTATATTACACTCAAATTTTTGGTTCCAGTATTCAGTGCGAGTCTTAGGTGTGGTTGCTAATTTACAATTATGTCTATGCCAAAAGCATCCGTTAATAAAGATAACAGTATTGTATTTAGATAAGACTATATCTGTATCCATCATGATATAGCTTTTTTCTTACTTTGAGTTCTAGACTTGTATTTTTACCTTTAATGTGCGACATGTTTAAATGTCTTTGTTCTTTAGAAACTGTATCCATGCTTTATTATAATATTTTAAAAGCTATATCTCTATAAATA
>ERZ1034897.419-NODE-419-length-21704-cov-19.832186_pt1 | contig 21704 bp, 17 predicted proteins | sample MGYA00520629_ERZ1034897 | MGnify/ENA primary metagenome ERZ1034897 (study PRJEB33766, sample SAMN09781789) | gut metagenome | biome: gut microbiome | host: Homo sapiens | place: Madagascar | study: EMG produced TPA metagenomics assembly of the PRJNA485056 data... | reverse complement strand
AGAAAAACTTAGAGTTGTGGGAAGATAATTGCAAAAATAGCGGGGAATTGGTTGCAAATGATCAAATAAAAGGGTCTTCAAACTTTAAGGGGGGCTAAGTCAAATATCTCTGGGGGATAACCTGAAGCCATATCTTGATTTCGTGGGAGAACTCGGGGGAGTAAAAAAAATAGACAATGATTAATAAATCTGTGTATAAGATGTATAGTCATTGTCTTTTAATATAGTTCTAATAAAATGGTTGAAAAGATACTGTTTTCTTAATTTATTTATATATTTCTTATAAGAACCGCGTTTTGTATTTGTTTTAGAATTTTCGTTTACTTCTTTCTTTGTTTTAGGTACTGCTAGTGCTGGTGCCTCTTTTCTAGTTGAAAATAGTATTCTATTACGCACAAACTTAAAATTTGATAAACCATTAGCCACTCTTTTATAATCCTTAGGAACATTATTAAATGATTCCATAGGTCCATTTGATATTCTTTTCAACTCCATTGTTAGAGTGGATTTATTCAGTGATTCTGTAGTGTTAAAGCTATTGATGATTTCTGTACGATGTTCTTCACATGTATCACTAAACTTTTTGAACAAGGCGATATTACTTGATTTATAGAGCTTTATAAGCTCGTCTAGACGATCAGCTGCACCGTTTGTATCTCCAACATATGCTTGATTAAAATCAATATAAAGTTCTTTTAAACGTCTTATTTCAGGGAAATTCTTATCTAGTTCTAAGAACAGTTTTTCTATTAAGTATGTATCTAAATACATGTTTAAGTAGCGATTTAAGAAGCGATGTTTTGAATAATGAATGTGTTCAACATTTTTAAGTAAAACCCAATCATAGTTTTTTAATATATGTACTTCTTTGGATTCTTTGATGCTTTTGTAATCAACATTATTTTGATAATTTGAAGCCTCAAGTCGTTCTCGATCTTTCGCCTGGTATCTTCTTTTGACGGCTAATATATATATTGTCCGATATCAGAAATAAGCTTAGAAACAATATGAAATGAGTCAACCAAACTTACTGAATTAGGAAAGAATCTGTGCGTGAAATTAAGATATGGTTTGTACATATCTGTGACTAAATATTTCACTTTCTTTCGTTCTTCTAATGGAATTCTAAGAAAGTAGTTAGAGACAGTACTTTCATATCTATTTGGGAGTATATCAATGATTTCTTTCGTTTTATAATCCATAATAACCATTACATATCGCTCATCTTTTCCGATATTTAAGAACACTTCATCTATTGAAATAGCTTCACCTAAAGGAAGTCTTTCTAAATCAACTAACCTATTAAAACATTCAAAGCAGTATGTATCAGATACATTGAACATACGAGCTATATGAGAGATAGGGAGGGCTAAATCTTTCATCATATCGACAATTCTATATGGCGTTAAACTAGTATTTCGCTTGTGTCTTTCTACAAAATTGAAGACATCAGAACATCTAGTATTATCAACAGGGCAAATCCATTTTCTAGCATATACTAGAAGAATAACTTGTCGTCCGTTAATAAGTATAGGATCATTTACCTTTCTGCAATAAAAACCTTTAGAATGCATACAAGAACCGCAAACAGGGCATATATGTGGTGATGATTTCTTTTCCACTCGAATAACTAAAGGTTCTTTAGAAGTGATTCCATTCTTCTTTCTTCTTCAGTAGCTAGTCTTAATTCAACGTCTGGATCAGTAACTTCCAATAGTTCTTTTAAAGTAGTATCATATTCGTGTATTATTTTTTTCCTTTCGTATTCTTTTCAACCAACTGATATGATAGAGAAAAATGAAAAGAGTGGAAATATATTTTGAAAAAATGTATTCCACTCTATTTTAATAATATAGACCCCCAAGAACTCCCCCGAGATTTATACCCCCGAGAAATTTGGAGACCCCACTTATTCACAGTCTTTTATTGTAAATTGTTTCAACTGTAATGAAAAAAATGATGTATATATCATAAATCAACATAAACTATTGACACATTTTAATTTTTCTTTTATGTTGGAACCAAGGAATGTGTTTCATAAATAGCGAAATATTATACAGACTTTAATTAGAAACTGTATTGGAGGAAAGTATGAAAGTGAAAGTAAAGTTTTTTCTATTTTAGCAATTTTTGTTTCATTAATTTGTATGAATTCAATTCATATTTTGGCGGAAGAACCATGTGAATCATGTCATTCGATAGTAGAACAAGCTAGCTCATCTATTGTCGTTGCTAGAGCTAGAGTATGTATTTGTGGTAATGGAACATATAATGTTGTATCTAAGAAATATGGAGCTTGGGAGAACTATCAAGAAGTAGATTGTATCCACAAGGTATATGGAACAGATATGATACAACGTAGAGCAATATTAACAACATATGTATGTGATTATTGTGGACGTGGATATGACACAACTACATATGAGACTAGAAGAATTTGTCACGGATATAATTCTTAATAATTTAATTCATTAACATCGCTAATTGAAATACATTCCATTCATTCTTAATTGTAATGGCTGGGTAATTATATGAAATTAATACATATTAATAAAACATACTATAATAAAAATAACAAAGTTCATGCTTTAAAAGACATCAATTTAGACTTATCACAAAATGGAATTACAATGATTTTAGGCCCAAGTGGTTGTGGTAAAACAACACTTTTGAATATCATGGCGAATCGGGAAACGTACGAAGGTACAATTGAAAGCACTTCTAATTTTGATTATTTAACACAAGACTTTAACTTATTTGATGAAATGAGTGTATTAGATAATTTACTTTTAGTAAGTCACGATAAAGAATTAATTTTACAATACTTAAATGAATTCTCATTATCTTTAGAAAAAGATAGAAAAGTTAAGAAGCTATCGAATGGTGAAAAGAAGAGAGTTCAATTTATTCGTGCTTTATTACATAAACCTGGATTGATTCTTTGTGATGAGCCTACAGCAGCTTTAGATCATGAAAATATTGTTTTGTTGATGGAAGAAATGAAGAAAATTTCTGAAGATGTCCAGATTGTCATGGTAACCCATGACATTGCGTTAGCTGAACAGTATGGAGATCGTATTATTACCCTTGATCAAGGTCGTGTGATTAAAGATGAAATCATCAAAGGAAAGAAAGCTTCTGTTTCTGGACAAAAGATAAAAAAGAAGAATCTACTAGAAACATGTAATGTTGTTTGGAAAGAAATTACTTCTAGAATCAGCGATTCTTTGGTTACTGTCTTATTGATGATTCTTTGCATTACAACTGCTTTTACAGTATTTAATCTACAAGCGAATGTATCTAGTCAAAGCGATTATCAGTCTATTTTCAAAAAGGCAGAAAATATGGTTGTTTCAGTACCTCAAGAACAAAGTAAGGATACTGGAGAATCTTTCTCAGGATATACCATGAAATATAGTGGCTTAAATGTGGATGATTTGTTTGATTACAATGATATCAATCAGTTAATTCAAGATACGCCAGAGATTATTGGTGTGGAAAGTTGGAATAGTGCCCAGTATCTAGATGGGGATGGAGAACTTGAATACTTACGTTCGGAATATGATATGGAAGCGTATCATACTTTTACGGTAGATGGAGTTACACGCGCTGATGGCTCATTAATGGAACAAGCAGATTATCCAATCGAACAACCATATATGGTAAGTAATGATTCTGAAATTTATAAAAATATGCAAGAGTATGCAGCAGCTACTAGAGGTAATGTTTCTAAAGCATATCCTGAATATGTTGTTTCAGTATTTGATATTGTAAATGATTATGCAAAGTTACCTTTATTGTGTGGTACATATCCAAAAGAAGATGAAGTTTTATTGGATCGTAATGCGGCAGATATGTACATGGAACTAAATGGTAAAGATAACTATGAAGATTTAGTTGGTGAGACATTGTCTTTAGATGTTCTTAGTTACCGTAATATCTATTGTAACGAGATTGAAAATATTACATGGGCAGATCGAATTACGATGAAGATTGCTGGTGTTAGCGGTGTTGAAAATGACTTTACAACAATGATTTTCTGTAATAATGGTTATGGAGAAAATCCAATCTATAAACACTATGTAACAAATATCCAAAGTATGAAAACAGATTATGTTAGATTCTTATTGGAACCTGGAAGTGATTATGAAGCAATCGCTTCTAAGATTAATGAATACTTTGCAAAAGATAATGTTGTATTAACACAATTTAAGGGAAAAGGACTTGGTAAAGATCAACAATTCTATGCGTCTCCTGAAGGTTTTACAATATATGGAATTGTTATTCTTGGTATCTTAATCGTTATGACAATTGTGATGTTAGTTTTAAAGAGAAGAAGATTATGTAAGGAAAAATATATTCTTCAAAGTTATGGATATAAAGCTAGTGTAGAGAGTTTATTACGCAATGTTCTTCTAGCGGTTGTTGCGTGTATCATTACCTTTATCTTGATTGTTCCATTTATCAATTTTGTAAATTCATTTGCAACAGCAAACTATTACCAACCATTTATGTCATTACATGTTGGAATGTTATTGATCATTGCATTGATTACATTTATCGTGATGTATGTATTAGAAATATGTGTGAAGCGAAAGGGTAACAATGTTAAGAATTGAAGATTGTAGTAAATCCTTTGGAAATCAAGTGATATTTGATCATATTTCTTTACAAATAGATACTCCTGGAATGTATGTTATCTGTGGTAAAAGCGGTTGTGGTAAGTCTATGTTATTAAATATGATTGCAGGATTTGAACCAGTCACAAGTGGTTCAATTACAACAGATGCAGAAGTTATGACCATCTTTCAAAACTATGAATTGATTGATGAACTTAGTGTGTATGACAATATCTTTTTGGAAAGAAAAGAAGAAGAAAAAGATAAAGAATTTATTTGTAAACTAGGATTAGAAAAATTATTACAACAGTATCCAAATGAACTTAGTGGTGGTCAAAAACAACGTGTAGGTATTGTTAGAGCATTGATTTCTAACCCCAAGATTATTTGTTGTGATGAACCAACAGAGTCTTTAGATGTTACTAATAAAGAAATTGTTTTAGATATCTTAAAAGAATATTCAAAGACACATATTGTAATCATGGTAACCCATCAATTAGATACCATCGATACATATGGAGATACAATACTGAGAGTGGAAAATAAAAAACTTGTGATTGAAAAGAATCAACAAAAGTTAAATTCAATTGATACAGATGAAATGAGGTTAGTAAAACCACATTCAATCAAAAAACTAGTAGGTAAGATTATTCAAAAAAAGAATCGAATATTCCTAACAATATTTGTACTATTAATTCTATGTGCTGAAGTGTTGTCTATGATGAAACAAGTTATGTTTTATATTCCGGATACAACAGATACAGTGAATGCAAATATGTTATATATCGAAACAGATCAACAGGATGATTTACCATTTGGAAATATCGAAAAGATTGTGAAGTTTAAAGATATTGCGGATATAAATGGAACACAATATCAAATGAATATCTATCCATATGTTGCAGCAAATGAAGAATTATCATATGAAGGTAATCTTCCTAAAGAAATGAATGTGATTGTAAATCAAAATGTTGCCAACAAATTATTTCAAGACAATTGGAAGGGAAAGCAACTTGATTTAACACTCATGGTTGATCCATATGCTACAGGTGTAGTGTTTACAGTTACTGGTGTCATTGAAGAAAAAGATACATCTGCTCTAAATGTATACTACGATTTGAATGGACTTATGGAATATTCTAAAACAATCACATTAAGTGATGGACGTCCTTTCAATCAATTAATAGAACAATATGGTACTTACTATCAGAAAGAAGTTACTTATGATCAAATTGAAAGTTTTATTGAACAATATCAAAATAAGTCAACAAAAGTATATGCACCATTATATTCAGAAAGAAAAGATTTAGAAGATCAAAGTCGTATTTATCGCTATCTATTTACAGCTTTTACTTGGATTGTAGCAATACTACTAACAATATCTATCTGTTTATTTACCACCAAAGAAACACAATCCTATAAGAAGTCGTTTGCGATTCTAATCAGTCAAAAGATAGACATAAATCTCTTAAAGAAAGAATATGTATTGAAGAAAACAATACCTGTAATTGTATTTGTTGTCGTTGACTTTACGGCATTGGTTCTAATACATTTAAAAGTAAATTACTTAAATATTATTCCGTTCATTGTATTGGTTGGATCTGAATTAATACTTTATCTAGTGATGTTAAAAATATCACTTCAAGATATGAAACAGGAAACAATCAGTAAACTATTAAAAGAAATGAATGGTTAGAATGAAATAATTAATAAGCTAACTATATAAAAGTCAACAGAAATTGATGAAAAAGTTTGAAAATGAAATTCTTTGAGTAAGTTAGTTTCAGAAGGTATCTGTTCTTTGAAAATGTGAATATTCAGGCATGATGAAAACAACTTCAGCAGAAGCTGTTGGCTGTAATTCAATTGTTTCTATCTCTATCGCAATAAAGCTGGATCAAACTGTGTACCTGTGCTTAATAGGTGATAGATGACTCGCATGAGTTTTCTTACACAGTGACCCTGTGCACACCTGTGTCCTTTTCCCTGGGCTATCTTCAGCAGATAGAATTTCCTGAAAACGGGATTGTACTGTATGACAGGTGTAATGATCTGATACAGGGTCTTTCTGAGGTATTTACAGCCTTTCTTTGTAATGGCAGTGTGTTGTGCGGTAAACTGTGATGATTCATAGGTCAACGGTGCCACACCTGCAAATTTAATGATCTGAGAAGGCTTTGAATAGTTGTGTATATCTCCTAATTCTGCTAGAATCGAAGTACCAGAGAAATGTGAAATCCCTGGAATGGAGAGAATAGGAGAGTTGTTTTGGAGAGAGAACTCTTCTATTTTTTTATCTATTTCAGCGATTTGTTCCTTGATCAGTTCAATCTGTGCTACCAGGTGCTTGATCTGAGTAGCTTCTGAACTGGATGAAAAGCCAATTGAATTTCTGGCTGCTTCCTTCAGCTCTTCAGCAGTAAGAGAGATGTGCTTGCCTCTGCCGGTGTCAAAGCATTTACGTAGTGTACGGATATCTGCGTGTGCAATCGCATCAGCGCTTCCAAATTCTTTCAGTATGTTCATATGCACAATTCCATATTTGGACTTGAATAAACTGTTGAATTCAGGAAATACGACATCTATGCATTTCTGCAGGCGATTTGAGAGTTGATTTTCTTCTTCCTTGAGATTGTGGTGTTCTCTAGTCAGCAGCTTCTGCTCATACAGATCAAAGCTGTTGTATTTTGAAATACGGTAAGATTTGACACACTGACTGGAAGAAAGTACATCACAGATAGTCAGAGTATCCAGCTTGTCGTTCTTAGAGATTCCACCCTGCATTTTGCGTGTAAGGTTAGTAGCAACAGGATTGATCAATGCAACCTGATAGTTTCTGTCTAAGAGAAACTTCAGTAAAGCAAGATTGTAGTGACCTGTATCTTCCGTACCGATGAGAATGTCTTTCTGAGGTAAATGCTTAAAGGAAGAAAGCAGCGCATTGAATCCATCTCTGTTGTTTTTGAAGAATACAGGTTCAACAAGAATTTCACCTGTTTCCTTTTCAAGGAGACAGAAAGAGTGTTTGAGTTTACCAATGTCAATACCGACTAAATACATAAGAATACATCCTTTCAAAAATAAATGCGATGTGTTTGATACCACAACACTTAAACCACAAAACCTGGTGCAAAATACGAATTCAAAGACTCATCTAACTAATCATTGTTCTGGAATAAGGCGTGGTAAGACCCTTATTAAAGTAGTCAAAGCTACAAGGAGAAATACAAATCCACATTCACATATTTCAATATTCTACAAGATACATCGAACCGTTATCAATCACGGTTAAACAGGATTGATAGAAAGAGTGAGTATATTGTGAATGACTTGTTTTATGAGTCTTCAACAATATACCAGCTAACTATATAGATTGGGGATTTGGTTGAGTAATGTCGTATTCTCTAGACATTGCAAGATTTATTGCACATGCAACCGAAGATAAAGCTACGTTTCCGTTCTATATGAATGATGACTAGAAAAAAATATTCGTGAATGGAGTGTATGAGAAACTGAAAGAAAAACCAGATTATCAGAAATATCTTCTTGATATCCAACTGGCAGTTCTGAATAAATATGTTGAGTTATTGAAGCTGGTGAGGATGAAGATAACTGTTATAAGGAACATGCAATTATATTAGCCAAAATCAAGAAATTTATGGTTTTGGCCAATATATGTGATTTTAATGAAACCCCTTGCGGATCAATTGAATCTATGCTATAAATATTGCTAGACATAGTGTGTTACTGATTAATCAGGCATTAACTGTGCATAAATATTTTTTTGAGATATTTGTGTAGGGGTTAGTGCCTTTTCTTATGGCAATGAGAACATAAATGCGCGCAATGTTCTAAAAACTTACCTTCATAATGAAATCAAAAAAATTCAATGAAAGAAAAGAGGAAAACTATGAAGGACAAGATTTTTGGAGTTCTACAAAGGGTTGGACGTTCATTTATGCTTCCAATCGCAATTCTTCCAGTAGCTGGTTTGCTATTGGGACTTGGTGGTTCATTTACAAATGAGACAATGCTGAAAGCTTATGGTTTGTATGAAGCAATGGGACCTGGTACTACAATTAATGATATTCTGGAAATTATGAATTCTGCAGGAAACATTATTTTTGCAAATCTTCCACTGATTTTCTCCATGGGTGTTGCTATTGGTATGGCAAAGAAGGAAAAAGAAGTTGCTGCGCTTTCTGCAGTTATCGCTTTCTTTGTTATGCATGCTTCCATTGGAACATTAATTAGAATTAATGGTGGTGCAGAAGCAATGCTATCTGGTGCTACCGCAGATGTATGTGGTATTACTTCCTTACAGATGGGTGTATTTGGCGGTATTATTGTCGGCCTTGGCGTTTCTGTATTGCATAATCGCTACTATAAGATTGAACTTCCACAGGTATTATCATTCTTTGGCGGAACAAGATTTGTACCTATTGTATCTGGACTTGCATATGTAATTGTCGGAATCGTTATGTTCTATGTATGGCCAACAATTCAGGCTGGTATTTATGCGGTTGGTGATTTAGTACTTCGTTCTGGTTATGCTGGTACTTGGGTATATGGGTTCATGGAACGTTTATTAATTCCATTTGGTCTTCATCATGTATTCTATCTTCCATTCTGGCAGACAGCTGTTGGCGGAACAATGGAAGTTGGTGGACAGATGATTGAAGGTGCGCAGAATATTTTCTTTGCACAGTTATCAGATCCAACAGTTACACATTTCGCAGTATCTGCTACTAGATTTATGGCAGGTAAATTCCCATTGATGGTTTTTGGTCTTCCTGGAGCTGCTCTTGCAATGTACAGCACTTCAAAGCCTGAAAAGAGAAATGCAGTAGAAGGTTTGCTTTTATCTGCTGCTTTAACTTCAATGTTGACTGGTATTACTGAACCACTTGAATTCACATTTATCTTTGCAGCACCATTGTTATATGGTATCCATTGTGTATTTGCTGGCCTTGCCTATATGTTGATGCATATCTTGAATGTCGGTGTAGGTATGACATTCTCTGGTGGATTTATTGACTTATTCTTATTTGGTATTTTACAGGGAAATGCAAAGACAAGCTGGATCTGGATTGTTGTTGTAGGTGTTGTTTACTTTGTTGTTTACTATTTCTTGTTCCGTTTCTTGATTTTGAAATTGGATTTGAAAACACCAGGCAGAGATGATGCTGAAGAAGTGAAACTATATACAAGAGCAGATGTGAATGCTAGAAAAGAAGGTGAAAAGGGCACAGCTGTTGAAGATGCTGTTTCCGAAGGTATCTTAAGAGGTCTTGGAGGCAAGAAGAATATTTCTGATGTAGACTGCTGTGCAACTAGACTTCGCTGCACTGTAGTGAAATCTGAATTGGTAAATGATGCAGTATTAAAAGCAACTGGCGCAACAGGTGTTGTACATAAAGGAAATGGTGTACAGATTATCTACGGACCAAAGGTTACTGTAATTAAATCAAATTTTGAAGATTATTTAGAAACCGCACCAAATGAAGAGATTTCTACAGTCGCTGAAGAAGTTGAAACAACACAGGAAAAGAATGATGCAGAACAGAGTGGTAACGTAAAAGAAACTATTATCATTTCTAGCCCAATTAGTGGAATTGCAGATGATCTTTCAACTGCACCAGATGATGCATTTGCGGGAAAAATGATGGGAGATGGAGCTGTTGTAACTCCAACAAGCCCAGTTGTAGTAGCTCCTGAAGATGGAGAAGTTGTATTTGTCTTTAATACAAAGCATGCAATTGGATTTATGACTGACAGTGGTGTCTCTGTTTTGATGCATATTGGTATTGATACAGTAAAACTGGATGGTAAGGGATTTACTTGTTTTGTTGAAAATGGTCAGAAGGTAAAGAAGGGTGATAAGCTTTTAGAACTTGATCTAGAGTATCTGAATGCGAATGCACCATCATTGTGCTCTCCAATCTTATGTACAGAATTACAGAGCAATCAGAAGATTCGTTTACTTGCACATGGTGAAATCAAAGCAGGAGAACCATTGTATGCAGTAGACACATATCAGGATTAATAATACAAATTTAATTAGTAAAAGTGTGTAAAAAAGAGGCGGTCAGAATGTTATCTGATCGCTTTTAAACAACAGTATTGTGAATTTGATAGAAAAATCACAAGAAATATGATAAATTTAAAATGTTGGAAATGATCATGGTTGTTTTTAGAAACAGATAAATCCATGAGAAAGGTAGGGGAAACTGTGTATCGTATATGCAGAGTATTAAATCATAATGGGGTAATTGCATTTGATATGCAGGATAGCAAGGAATATGTACTGCTTGGAAAGGGTGTTGGCTTTGGAAAAAAAGTTGGAGAACGAATGGAACGTCCTGGAGAATGTACTGTGTATTCTTTGCAGGTGACATCTTCTAGAGGAAGTGCTTCTGAACTTGCGAGAAGTATTGATCCTGAATATCTAGAGATGACAAATCAAATTTTAAATCTTGCAGAAGAACAATTTGGAACAATTGATAGAAGTATATTGTTTCCAATGGCTGATCATATTGCATTTGCGGTAAAACGCATGCAAAAAGGAGAACAGATATCAAATCCATTAACACCAGATATTAAGACATTGTTTAACGGTGAATTTAAAGTGGCGCTGAAGCTGAAAGAATATCTTGAAAAAGATAAAGGAATCATCGTTCCAGATGATGAAATTGGATATGTTGCACTGCATATTCATTCAGCGCTTGAAAAAGAATCTGTTGCGGTTTCTATGCAGATGGCAGCAGCAGTCAGAGAATGTGTATCTTTAATCGAGGAACAGAGAAATATTCATATTGATGTTACATCATTAAGTTATAATCGTTTAATGAATCATATCAAATTTATGGTGGCACGTGTATTGAAAAAAGAATCATTGAAAGTAAACATGAATGACTATGTGGAACATCATTTTCCTCGCTCTTATGAGCTTGCTAGAATTGTTTGTGATAATTTAAGTAAAGCATTACATGTGCAGCTGGAAGAAATAGAAATTGGCTATCTTGCATTGCATATTGAGAGAGTAAGCATAGATGAATAAACGAAAAGCCTTAGCAAAGAGGCTTTTTTAATAATTAGATGAGTACAGGAGATAAAAATGATTGATAAAGCAATAGAATATATCAAAGAATTCTTTTCAAAAGACAGCAGTGGTCATGATGATACCCATACAATTCGTGTATATCAATTGGCAACAAAGATTGCAAAACAAGAAAAAGCAGATATTCTAATTGTTCAATTAGCTGCTTTATTACATGATGTGGATGATATTAAACTCTCACCGAAAACACATTCTACTAAGAAAAATGCTGTTGATTTTATGATGGATAATAAAGTGAAGCCTGAAATAATTGAGAGAGTGTGTAAGATTATCGATGAAGTTTCATTTGTAGGGACAGATTCTGTTGTACCTGAAAGTATGGAAGGAAAATGTGTGCAGGATGCAGATCGACTGGACGCCATTGGAGCAATAGGAATTGCCAGAGCATTTGCATATGGTGGCAGTAGAGGAAGAAAGATATATGATCCAGATGTGAAGCCAGTAACAGGAATGAATAAAGAAGAATATCTGAAGAAACAGGATTCTACAAGCATTAATCATTTTTATGAGAAATTACTTTTATTAAAAGATATGATGAATACAGATACTGGTAAGAAAATGGCAGAGCATAGACAAGAAGTTATGGAAGTGTTTCTTGAAGAATTCATGGCTGAATGGAATGGTGAGAAGTAAATAAAAGCTAGAAAATATCATCTAGCTTTTTATGTATTTGTTATATTTTGATGAGAGATTTCCTCCTCTTACTAACATTTCATTCCAGTATGAAGAGGGAATCAATGAAATGTATTGAATTTATAACTGTATATACGTTTGTTTTCATTCAATGTTAAAATTCGTTGCTGGTAAGAACTAGTGAAAACTATACAATGAATATAGGAAGAGAGGTGAGATGGCATGCTGCAAGATAATATAAAGATCATAAGAAAAAATAAAGGGTATTCTCAAGAAGAACTGGCAAGTAAATTACATGTAACACGTCAAACAATTTCTAAGTGGGAAACAGGACAATCAGTCCCTGATGCAAATCTTTTAAAGCAGTTATCTGTTATTTTTGATGTATCTGTTTCAGAATTGATGGATGGAAATGCAGAACGTATTTTGGAGAATGAAGTTATTGTTGAGCAGTTGTCGCGTGTGAATGAAAATCTTGTACTTGCACATAAAAGATTCTCTCGTATTGCGGTTGTAGCAGTTTGTGTATGTGTATTTGTTGCACTGTTCTTTGGATTTTCATATTTTCGTGTTAAGAAATCCAGGGGAGAACTTGTTCAAGACATACAACATATAGGTGAATTGACATATTCTATGCCTTCTACAGATAAGTTCTATCATAAAGAAAACGATATTGGTATTCGAGTATTGAAAGATGGATCCCAACAAATAGCAGCTAAAATTTATCGATGCTATGACGATATGACGGAAATCAGTATTTGGAACTATGGTGATTATACACAAGAAATCATTGATGAATTTGAAGAAATGTACGCAAATCATATATTGGACTTTACTGAAATATGTGGAACCTTTCCATCTGGAGTAGAATTCTTTGTGCAGGCTTCAGATGCATGGTTTGAGGGAAATAATATTTATTCTCTTGGTTCGTTTTATAAAGCATATATAAAATTAGATGGAAAACTGTATTATGTGAGTGTTACAGGTGGTGATCAGCCATTGATATATGGTGAGCAAGTTGTTTCTACTTTAGCAATAGATAAAACTTTACAGGAAGAATTGATTGAAAAGGAAAGTTATATAAAAAAATCAGGAGTTTGATATCCTGATCTTTTCGACGTTACTTTTTTAAACTGTAGTGAAATGTATGTTCTGGACTGTTCCAATGTTCGTTTGCAATCCAGTAGCTTGTTAAATTTGTTAAGTTATACACTGCACTATGAACAGTTGTACCTTTTGTCTGGTCTCCGTCAACGACCCATGTTCTTCTTCCTACGCCTTGTAGCAAATCCATTGCTGTTTGTTCATTCTCAATGATTCCGTTTGTTGGACTTAACTTACCTGATAAAAATTGATAACGATCATATCCTTTTGCTTCATCTAGTGTTGGATAATAATCTGGCTGAACGATGAAATTCGTAACGACCTGGTATGGCTGTGTGTTCTTTGTGACTTTGAATTCACGCTTGCTGCCATCATTATCTGTACCATCAGTTGTACCTGCCCATTCTAAGATTGCACTGTTGCCTTCTTTATCTGCTACCATATAGTGATATGAAGTGCCTACGGAGTCATGCATATCATATTTTGAAGCTAATGCAATTGCTTCCTCAACATTATCTGCATAATCTAGAATTAAACGGAGCAGTGTTGTTGAAGTAATATCTGGTCGATCTGTATTCTGATCTGTAGGTGTTGTTGGTTCTCCCTGGTATGTCATATAAATACCACATGCAACACCAGCATCATTGATACCATCTAATGGAATATATGGTGCAGCCAGCAGTAATGCTTTATCTTTGATACCTGTAATCCCTGTTTCTTCTTTAATGCCTAGAAATTGTAGATCAATTGTCGAAATAGATGCATGTCTTCCTTTTGGATTTGTATGAATAATAGCGGTATTTGTTTGCGAAAAATCATAATTTCTTCCAAATACAAATTGATCGTCTTGCGTCCATGCAGTAAATGATGAACATGCGATATCTTTTGGCTTGATTGTCATTGGAATCAAGCCTTTTGTGATGTTGTCTGTGACGAATTGAATTAATTCGTCATCATTGCTTGCACCACCTTGTTCTAAGAATTCATCAAAGTAATAATCACCAGATACAGTCATTTCATATGTATATCCATCATCATGTGATAAATCTTGATCAATGATTGTAGTAATGGATGATAGAGTAGTGATTTCGTTATGCCAGATGGCATAGATTCCAGCAACAGCCAGAATGATAATGCTCATAAAAATAATCAATAATCTTTTCAGTAGTTTCATATAATCTCCTGCTTTTTGTTATTCAGTTGTAAAAAACAACAAGGTTGATTATATGAACTATTTGTTGAAAAGTCAACAAGTTAAAAGGAGAGAAAAATAGTGTTGTCTGTATGTTTTTGTTTGGGATTAAATCATATACATCTTCTTTTGAAAAGTATAAATAAATGCTAGTATATTATCGCATTTGGCTGTTATAAACACATTATTTTCATTTTTGTTAGGAACCGGTGAAAATCGCCATTTTCAGTCCATTAAAAATAACCAATCATAATAAAAGGACATTACCATTTTTCAATAACAGTCCTACACTGATATATGCTAACACATCAGATAAAGGAGGCAAAATTGAATATTAATAGTAATGACCTCAAGGACATATTAGCACATGCCCTTGCCACCATAAAGGAAAAAATGGGTGAAAGTTATTCGATTGAGTCATTTCTTCAAAATCGATGGAAAGAATATTGATTTTGATCTGATGAATCTTGAACTGACCACAATGCAACCCGTGAAAGGAAAAATACATGTAAGAATATAGAAGTTGGCGATTACACTATTTATAACGATTTCGTCAGCAATCCATGTGATTTTGAAAAGAATAATGTGTTATATCATTATCCTGTTAACAAAGATCGATTAATTATCGGTAAATTTTGTCCAATTGCATGTGGGGCAAAGTTTATGTTCACCAGTGGAAATCACTCCATGCAATCACTGTCCAACTATACTTTTCCAATCTTTTTTGATGAATGGGAACTGAATCCAAAAGATATCTGTGAAGCATGGATAATAAAGGGGATACGGTTATATGGAATGAGGTATGGATAGGTTGGCAGCTTAAATGATGGGACAAAGAAGAGAAAAATTGTGTAGTGAGCCCAATAAGTTGGATAGACTTAGGAGGTTCACTTTTTATGTGAAATGAAATGATGGATAAACTCTGAAATATAATAAAAATAGAGCTTTTGGTATTTGAAATTATGAAGCAGAAATTGCATATTCACTGTAAAAAATGTCGTAAGCTCCAAATGTTCGCTGTAAAAAATGTGAAATAAGCCATATGTTCACTGTATATTTTGTATAAATATGATATATTACTATTAGTTGAAAATGTGGAGGTGCTTTATGTATCGTGCTGCAATTGAAAAGTTATACAGATGGAAAGAAAGTAAACGTCGTAAACCATTAATTATTGAAGGCGCAAGACAGGTGGGAAAAACATGGCTTATGAAAGAGTTTGGAAATCAGGCTTATTCAAAGACTGTGTATATAAACTTTGATTCGAACTCAAAAATGGCAGATTTATTTGCTTCAGATTTAAATATAGATCGTCTGATTATGGGCTTTGAACTATACTGTGGCCATAAAATCAATCCGGATAATACTCTTATGATTTTTGATGAAGTTCAGGAAGTTCCCAGAGCACTGACTTCTCTTAAATATTTTTGCGAAAATGCACCGCAATATCATATTGTATGTGCAGGGTCCCTTTTGGGAATTGCTTTACATCAAGGAACGTCTTTTCCGGTGGGCAAAGTAGACTTTTTAAAACTGTATCCTCTGTCATTCAGTGAATTTTTGATGGCAACAGGTAAGGAACGTTTTGCTGAACTTTTGAATAAACGTGACTATGAAATGATAACAAGTTTTAAACAAACATATATTGAATCGTTAAAATACTACTATTTTGTGGGCGGTATGCCTGAAGCAGTGCAAAGCTTTGTCGAAAATAAAGATTTTAATGAAGTACGTGAAATTCAGAAAAAAATTCTGGAGGCTTATGAACAGGATTTCTCTAAACATGCTCCTAATGAAATTGTTCCAAGGATACGAATGGTTTGGAATAGTATTCCATCGCAGCTCGCAAAAGAAAACAAGAAATTTGTTTATGGTCTTGTTCGTGAAGGAAGCAGAGCAAAAGATTATGAAACTGCGATTATGTGGCTGTCTGACTGTGGCCTGATTCATAAGGTCAGCCGTGTGAATTCTGCATGTATACCTTTGAAAGCGTATGAAGATCTGAAAGCATTTAAACTGTTTTCGCTGGATGTAGGACTACTTGGGTGTCAGACAGGTCTTCATCAGCGTACATTGTTGGATGGTGATTCTCTTTTTGTTGAGTTTAAAGGTGCTCTTACGGAGCAGTATGTTTGTCAGCAACTTAAAACGATTGAAGATCTGGGCGTCTATTACTATACCAATGACAGGGGGACATGTGAGATTGATTTTGTTGTAGATACAGGTGAACAAGTCATTCCTGTTGAAGTGAAAGCTGAAACGAACCTCAGGGCTAAAAGTCTTAAAACATATAAAGAAAGGTTTGAACCTGAACTTTCCATTCGCACTTCAATGTCGGATTATAAAAAAGAAGACTGGCTTTTGAATTTGCCACTGTATGCAATAGAAAATCTGACTGCTGAACAGCCACAGGAACATGATAAGTAAAACCATAAGGAGACTGTATTGGCAGTCTTCTTTTTGATCAATGGAATATTCATCGTGTTTCCTAAATGCTTGTGTGTAAATGTGTTTAGATGATCCTGGACATTAAGTGACTTTTTTTGAGATAAGCAATGCAATGTATTTCTTTACTTTTGCTAGTGGAGTCTTTATAATTTTCATGTTTTGAATACAAGTCGTATATACTTTCAGATGTGGTGAAAGCGTTTCTACCAGGCTGCCGTAATAGCCTGACTACGATGGAACTTTTTTCATTTACTTCTGTATTTACAGAAGTTTTTTTCGTTTTTGTATATATACTTGTCATTTGAAAATGCAAATAGGGATGTATCTATAAATTGAATGTGGAGGCATAGATATGAAATTATTGGTAGATGCGATTTTAGACAAAGGGAAGATACTGGAAGGAAACATTTTAAAGGTGGACACGATTATCAATCACCAGATTGATCCGGTTTTAATGGATGAAATAGGTGATGAATTCTATAACCATTTCAAAAATAAAGGAATTACAAAAGTAATTACGGTGGAATCTAGCGGGATTGCTCCTGCAATGATGTGTGCTTTGAAATTGAATGTTCCACTGTTATTCTTGAAGAAAGCACAGCCAAGTACAATGGCAAATCCTTTAACTTCTGAAGTATTTTCTTATACAAAAAACAAACAGTATACTCTTTGTGCTGAAAGAAGTTTTATTGATGATAACGATAAGCTATTGTTTATTGATGATTTCTTAGCGAACGGGGAAGCATTTAGAGGTGTTGAAAAAATTATTCAACAGACAAATGCAGAACTTGTTGGTGTTGGTATTTTGATTGAAAAATCATTCCAGTCCGGACATGACTATATCGTGGACAAAGGGTATGATTTCTATTCTTTAGCTAACATTACTTCATTTGATGATGGAAAGATCACATTTGCGGAATAGGGGATTATATGAGTGATAAAAAAATCGAAAATGTATTTCAGTTAGATGGGCAAGTACCTCTAAAAACAGCGATTCCTTTTGGCTTGCAGCATGTATTGGCAATGTTTGTGGCAAACTTGTCTCCAATTGCAATTATTTGTGCAGCTGCGCAGCCTGCTCTAAGTACAGCTGAAATTGCTATGCTGGTACAGAATGCAATGTTTGTTGCGGGAATTGCTACAATGATTCAATTATATCCAGTGTGGAAAGTTGGTTCTAAATTACCAATTGTTATGGGTGTAAGTTTCACATTCGTTACAATTTTAAGTACGATTGCTGCAAACTATGGTTATCCAACAGTCATTGGATGTGTCATGATTGGTGGTATTTTTGAAGGAACATTAGGACTTTTTGCAAAATACTGGCGTAAACTGATTTCTCCAATTGTAGCCGCATGCGTTGTTACTGCGATTGGTTTTTCATTATTTACTGTTGGTGCGCGTTCTTTTGGTGGTGGATATGCAGATGATTTTGGTGCACCTAAGAATCTGCTTTTAGGAACAGTTACACTAGCAACTTGTCTTTTATGGAATATCAAGGCAAAAGGATATTTAAAACAGTTATCTGTTTTAGCAGGGTTAACAGTTGGATATATTGTTGCAATCTTTATGGGAAAAGTTGATTTAAGTATTATCTTTGCGGATGGTTTGATTTCTTTGCCTAAGTTTTTACCATTTAAACCAGTATTTAACATTGGGGCAATTGTTTCTGTTTGTATTATTTACTTAGTATCTGCTGCTGAAACGATTGGTGATACAACTGCATTGGTTGCTGGCGGATTAGATCGCGATATTCAGAATCATGAAATTTCAGGCTCTTTGGCTTGTGATGGGTTTGCATCAACGATTTCTTCCTTGTTTGGGTGTCCGCCTGTAACTTCTTTTTCACAAAATGTTGGATTAATTAACATGACAAAAGTAGTGAATCGTTTTACAATTGCTACTGGTGCAGTTGCTATGATTCTAGCTGGATTGCTTCCTCCAATTGGAAATTTCTTTGCATCTTTGCCTGAATCTGTATTGGGTGGATGTACACTAATGATGTTTGGAACAATTTTATTTTCTGGTGTTGAAATGCTGGCAAAAGCTGGCTTCAACCAGAGAAACAGCATTATTGTTTCTTTATCGTTAGCAATTGGTATTGGATTTACAACATCTAGTGAAATTGGATTGTGGGCATATTTCCCAGAAGTTGTGCAGTCTGTATTTGCAACAAATGTTGTAGCAGTAGTATTTGTAGTAGCGATTGTTTTAAATTTGATTCTTCCAAAAAATATGGAAGTAAAATCTGAAGATAAATAGGAGAATTGTTAAATCTATGCTATATGATGTAATGATCGTTGGGGCAGGGCCTGGTGGTATTTTCTCTGCGTATGAGCTTGTAAAAAACAACGACAATTTAAAAATTGCGGTGTTTGAATCAGGAAATACTTTAGAAAAGAGAAAATGTCCAATTGATGGAAAAAATATTAAGACATGTATTCATTGTAAAACATGTGCCATCATGAATGGATTTGGTGGTGCTGGTGCATTTAGTGATGGAAAATATAACATTACAAATGAATTTGGTGGAAATTTATATGAATACGTTGGCAGAAAAGAAGCTTTAGATCTAATGCATTATGTAGATGAAATTAATTGTTCTCATGGTGGAAAAGATACAAAATTGTATACAACAGCGAACACGTCTATCAAAAAGCTGTGTATGCAGAATGATCTGCATTTATTAGATGCGAGTGTTCGTCATTTAGGTACAGATATTAACTACATTGTATTAAAGAATTTATACAATGAATTGAAAGACAAGGTCGATTTCTATTTCTTGTCTAAAGTTGATAAAATCAATCATGTAGATGATCAATATGAAGTAATCACAAATGGAACTTCTTATTTTGGCAAGAAATGTATTGTTTCTACAGGCAGAAGTGGAAGTAAATGGATGCAGACGATTTGTTCTGATTTAGGTATTGAAACGAAATCTAATCGTGTGGATATTGGTGTGCGTGTTGAAGTTCCTAGTCTGGTATTTTCACAATTAACAGATGAATTGTATGAAAGCAAAATTGTGTATCGTACAAAAAAATTCCAGGATAAAGTGCGTACATTCTGTATGAACCCTAGAGGTGTTGTTGTAAATGAAAATACAAATGGGATTGTGACTGTGAATGGACATTCTTATAATGATCCAGCTTTATATACAGACAACACAAACTTTGCATTACTTGTATCTAATAAATTTACTGAACCATTTAAGAGTTCTAATGAATATGGTGAAAGTATTGCACGTTTATCTAATATGTTAGGTGGAGGCGTCATTGTTCAAAGATTCGGTGATTTGATTCGTGGACAAAGATCTAACAAGCATCGTATTGAAGGTTCTTTCTTGACGCCTACATTAGCAGCTACACCAGGTGATTTATCTCTTGTCATTCCAAAGCGTCAATTAGACGATATTATTGAAATGATTTATGCATTAGATAAAGTTGCTCCTGGAACAGCGAGTGATGATACATTGTTATATGGTGTAGAAGTAAAATTCTATAACATGGATGTTGATGTTGATAACAATCTTGAAACAAAGCATAAAGGCTTATATGTGATTGGAGATTGTTCTGGTGTTACGCATTCATTATCACATGCAAGTGCAAGTGGTGTGTATGTTGCTAGAAAGATAACAGAAAGCTTTGAGTAAAAGATGAAAAAACCGCATGTGCGGTTTTTTTGTTATAATATTCCGATTTCTTGTAAGAATAGTTTGCCTGCTTTTGATAATGTATGATCTTTTCGCTTGAGAAATACACTTGTGATGAACATACCGGGATCATTGATTGAACGTACAACCATATCACTTGTTTTTGAGATATCAGCATCTGAATATGGAATGAGTGCAACTGTATTGAATGTTCTTGCCCATTCAATAGCAGTTTCATTGATTGATGTGATGATAGAAATGTTTGGTGCTAAAGCATGTTGACCAAAGACTGTATATATGATATTTGAAATATCAAATGGAATGGAAAGCGGATGACCTGAAAATTCGGTGATTTCAATTGGTTTTGTCTCATTTGAAAGAGGATGATCTGGTGGTATGACAGCTACAATATCATCCTTTTCATATGGGAAAGTTTCTAGTGTACCAAATTGTGGAATACTTGCACGAACAAGACCAATTTCAGTAATTCCATTTAATACATTTGGAACAACGAAGTCGCTTGCGATTTCATATACATCATAGTTGATTTCTGGATGATGACTAACAAAATCTTCAAATAAGTTATGGATGTAGTGAATGGAATTTCCTGCAGGAATGGATATTTTCAATTGATCTGTGTAACCTGTCTGCTGGCATTGTAAAGATGTGCTGATACTGTTTTCAATACGACAGATTTCACGTGCTTTTGTATAAAAGATGCGTCCGGCTTCTGTGAGTTCAATTGAACGGCTTCCCCGTTTGATGAGCTGTGCACCATAGGTGTGTTCAATATTCTTTAATTGATTACTTAAAGAAGGCTGTGCAATGAGTAACTGCTTTGATGCGGCTAAAATGCTTCCACAGTCAACAATGGCAACGAAGTTACGATAGGATTCTAACGTCATTGGATTCTCCTTTTAATATATATAATAAAAA
>ERZ1034897.417-NODE-417-length-21832-cov-4.945906_pt1 | contig 21832 bp, 24 predicted proteins | sample MGYA00520629_ERZ1034897 | MGnify/ENA primary metagenome ERZ1034897 (study PRJEB33766, sample SAMN09781789) | gut metagenome | biome: gut microbiome | host: Homo sapiens | place: Madagascar | study: EMG produced TPA metagenomics assembly of the PRJNA485056 data set... | reverse complement strand
ACCCGTGAATGTCAGCGTGAAAGGCTGATGAGTTAAGCCGCTTCTCCAACTCGCCGTAGTTTCGGTGGGCCAGGGCTTTCAGCCCCTCGCCTCACAGCTCGTTTATAATACCATCCTTTTCACGGGAAGTCAACAGCTTTTTTAAGATTTTTTTCGAAAATCGTGTGTTTTGTGCAAAAAAACTGGCGCGCCCTGCCGGTTTCGGGCAGAGCGCGCGGGATGGTTGTGTCAGCGCCGGCTGAGGGGCACGTAGCTGGAGAGACAATTTGGGGTATCGGCGGCGCGCCAGAGATGGCCGGCGCGCATGATGTCGTCGCTGACGAGGCAATACTGATAGCTCGGAAGCAGGGCTTCGATCATCGGCAGTTCGTCGGCGGCGAGGGCTTCGAGGGGCAGGCCGGGCTCGCCGGTGCGGCGGACGGCCTGGGGGTTGGTCATGAGCTCGCAGGCGGTGTCGACGTGGTAGCTTTTGTGGGCGACGGTGACGATGTTCCAGAGGTGCATCGAGGGCACGGCGTCGGCGGCGAGCAGGCAGCCTTCGACGAGCTGGCTTTCGATGCCGATGCGTGGGTCGCAGAGGATGGCGTCGACGGCGCGGGCGATGCCGTAGCTGTTGGCGCGGCGGTTGACGAGGGCGCCGTAGGCGCTGATGTAGTGGCGGCCTTCGTCGCTTTCCGGCAGCACAGAGAGGCTGACTGCGCCCTCGATGCGCAGCCGCTGCCGCGGATAGATGACATTTTGCTGGATCAGCCGGTGCACGGCGCGCACACATTCCAGCGGCGTGGTGCTGGTAAAGAGCGCATCGTGCACATAGCGGTCGAGTATGCGCTGAAATTTTTCCTGCTCCTCATCGCTGAGCGCAGGCGGGTTGGTGAAATACAGCATGGTTTGTCCCCTTTCGCTCAAACAAACGCAGCATGCCGCCATCAAAGGTCGTCAACGAGGGCGCTCGATTTTGCGTAGGCTGTCGAGCGGGCTTCGAAGAAATCGGTCTTGATCATGTTGGCATTGCTGTACTGGCTGACCCAGGTCATGGACGGCGGCTCGACATCGTGGCCTTCGTAGATCGGGCCAAAATCCAGGCTCGTCGCGCGCAGATTGCCGAGATACTGGATGTAATCGGTGACCATTTCCTGTGTCAGGCCTTCGATCTCATCGCCGATCACATAATGGCCCCAGGCGATCTCCTGCTCGCAGCCTTCGCGGATCATCTCGCGATAGAGGGCGATGAGTTCGTCGGTGAACAACTCCGGACATTCCTCGCGCAGCTCCTTGATGATGTTGCGGAAGAGCCAGAGATGGGTGTTCTCGTCGCGGTTGATGTAGCGGATCTCCTGCACAGAGCCTGGCATGCGGTTGTTGCGGCCGAGGTTATAGAAAAACATGAAGCCGCTGTAGAAATAGACGCCTTCGAGGATGAAATTGCCCATGACGGCACGCATGAAATTGAGGGCCGACGGATCTTCCTGAAAATCGTTGTAGATCTTGCCGATGAATTCATTGCGGCGCAGGAGATGTTCGTCGTTTTTCCACTGATAGAGCACGTCGTTGCGCTCCTGCGGCTGGCAGATGGTGTCGAGCATGTAGGAATAGCTCTGGCTGTGCAGCGCTTCCTGGAAGATCTGGATGGAGAGGCAGAGATTCACCTCGTTGGCGGTGACGTAGCTGGAAATATTTGGCAGGTTCGCTGTCTGGATGCTGTCGAGGAAGATCAGGAAGCTCAGGATCTTGTCGTAGGCGCGGCGTTCTGCCGGCGCCAGGAGCGGATAATCCTTGATGTCGGTGTGCATGTTGATCTCTTCCGGCACCCAGAAATTGTTCATCGCCTGGCGATACCAGCCGCTGACCCACTGATACTTCATGTTGTTGAAATCGTTGAGGTTGGTGGTGTTGCCGCCGATGATGCGACGGGCATTCACGCTCACGTCGCCATCGGGATTAAAGAGCGGACGTTTTTTCACTTGCTCCACGTGTCATTCTCCTTTCTTAGGCTGAGCAGCTTTCGCATTCCTCTACCTCCAGGCTCTTTGAGCGGATGTAGTAGAGGGTTTTGACGCCACATTCCCAGGCCTGGATGTAGAGGTTCAGAACCTTGCGGAAGGTGTAGTCGTTGGTGATGTAGAGATTGACGCTCTGCGCCTGGTCGATGTGGCGCTGGCGCACGCCGGCTGCGCGCACCGACCAGCTCTGGTCGATATAATGGGCGCTCTTGTAATACCAGTAGGTTTCCATCGAGAGCTCCGGCGCCACGCGCGGCATCAGGCCGTTTTTCTTCTCTTCCAGGAAGAAGCGGTTCATGATCGGATCGACACCGGCGGAGGTGCCGGCGATGATGGAGGTGCTGGAGGTTGGCGCGATCGCCATCAGGTAGCCGTTGCGCAGGCCGTTTTCGCGGACATCAGCGGCAAGCTTCTGCCAGCGTTCGCTTTCGTAGCCGCGCTTGGCGAAATAAGCGCCGGTCTGCCAGTCGCTGCCGGCAAAGAGCGCATACGCACCTTTTTCGCGGGCGTTTTCCATGCTCGCTTTGATGGCGGCGTAGTTGATGTCCTCAAACACGCGGTCGACAAGCGCGAGATGCTCTTCGCTCTCCCACTGGATGTGGTGGCTGGCGAGCATATGGTGGTAGCCGCTGACGCCGAGGCCGATCGGCCGGTAGCGGCGGTTGTTGATCCTGGCGTAAGGCAGCGGGAAGAAATTGAGGTCGATGACGTTGTCCAGCGCGCGCACGACGCTTTTAGTGACGTCCTCGATCTCAGCAGGATCGTCCACGTTGAGATGTCCCAGCGAGAGGCTGGCGAGGTTGCAGACGACGAAATCGCCCGGCTTGGTCACTGTGACGACGACTTCTTCGCCGTCGACGATCTCCACGCGCTGCTCGACGCTTTCGATGGCGCTCATATTCTGCGCGATCTCGGTGCAGAGATTGGAGCAGTAAATGACGCCCTTGTCGCCGTTCGGATTCGCGCGGTTCACCGTATCGCGGTTGAAGGCAAACGGCGTGCCGGTTTCAACGGCGCTCTTGATGATCAGACGGATAATGTCCTTGATCGGCAGCACGCGCGTTTGGATGCGCTTATCGCGGACGCAGTCGAGGTATTTTTCTGTCCACTCTTCGCCGAAACAGTCCTCGAGATGGTAGCCCTTGACGGTGTAGATGTCGTGCGGGCACATGAGATACCAGTCGCCTTCAATATTATCACGGGCCTGCTGCCAGAAATAATCGGGATAGCAGACTGCCGGAAAAACGTCGTGGGCTTTCATGCGGTCGTCGCCGTTGTTGGTGCGCAGCGCAAGAAATTCCGGCAGATCGCGGTGCCAGACGTCGAGATACACCGCCACTGCGCCCTGACGCACACCCAGCTGATCGACGGCGACAGCGGTGTCGTTGGCCAGTCGGATCCAGCGAATGACGCCGCCGGCTGCGCCTTCAAAACCACGGATCGCCGAGCCCATGGCGCGGACCTTGCCGAAATAGAGCCCCATACCGCCGCCGAATTTGCTCACCTGGGCAAAATTGTCGATGCTGCGGTAGATGCTCTCGAGGCTGTCGGGCACGGTGTCGATGAAGCAGCTCGAGAGCTGGTGAAACGGCTTGCGCGCATTGGCCAGCGTCGGCGTCGCCATCGTCACCTTGAGGGTGGAGAGCATGTCGTAGAAGCGGCGCACCCAGTCCAGACGCTGCTCCCGCGCTTCCAGCATCGCCAGATGCAGCGCGATGCCGAGGAACATTTCCTGCACGCTTTCCAGCGGCACGCCGGCGTGGCTGCGCACGACGTAGCGTTTGAGCAGAAGCTCGATGCCGGAATAATTGATCAGCTTGTTGCGGCGTTCGTCGATGAAGGTCGCTGCTTCGAGGATCTCCTCGCGGCTGTAGTGCTGCAGAATGTAGCTGCCGTAGAGGCCTTCCTCGGTGAGGTATTCGAGCTTTTCGTAGAGATCGTCGATGCCGTGGTCGGCCATGCGCTCTGCCAGGGCGCGCTCAAATTCGAGGAAATAGATGCGCGCGGCGATAAATTCCCAGCGTGGCGCTTCCTGGGTCGTCAGCTCCACACAGGCCTTGATGAGAAAATTGAAGCGCTCTGCCAGGGAAAGCCCCGGCTTGTAGAACGACTGGAACTTGATCAGGAGATATTCCAGCCCATACACCTCGCCGGGAAAATCGCGCTCGATCTCTTTGAGGAGCTCGTCCATTTCCGGCACTTCCGGGAAGCAGGCGGTGATCATGCCGCGGGTGCGGCGCTTGCGCTTGCGGTCCTCGCGGTAGAGGATGAAGCTTTTGACTTCTTTATAATAATTTTCTTCGATGAGTGTTTTTTCGACCAGGTCCTGAATGTCTTCCACGTGCAGCGCCAGTCCGAGACGCACTTCCTCTTCGAGAGCCTGCTCGATGGTGTCCACCATCGCGTTCAGTTTTTCGGCAGCGATCGTGCTTTCGACGCTCGCAAAGGCGCGCTCAATGACGCGGGCGATCTTGGCGCGCTCGTACGGCTCGGTGCTGCCGTTGCGTTTGATAATGTCCATTGGCATTGGAACCCTTTCTATTGAGATGATGCTTTACAACTCCATCATAGTACTCCATTTTACGGTGAGCGTCTAGGTAATGATTGACCACCACCGGCGGCTGTGCGAAAAAAGCGCTATCTGGCGCGATTTTTGGTCAATGGAATTTTTTTATTGCAAGAAAAACGGCTGAGCCCTCAGACCCAGCCGCGAACGAACGGTTGATTTATTTGCGCGCGATGGCTTTTTTGGCTTTCTCGGCGATGTGCTCTTTTGTGAGGCCATATTTTTCGACGAGGGCTGCGGCGGTGCCGCTTTCACCGAAGACGTCTTCCACGCCGACCATTTCCAGCGGCGTTGGGCACTCCAGCGCCAGCACTTCGCTGACGGCGCTGCCCAGCCCGCCGATGATGTTGTGCTCTTCAGCGGTGACGACGGCGCCGGTTTTCTCAGCCCATTCGCAGATGAGGGCGCGGTCGATCGGTTTGATGGTGCTCATATCGATGACGGCGGCGTTCACACCTTCTGCAGCGAGAAGCTCGGCAGCATCCAGCGCCACAGCGACCATCATGCCGCAGGCGATGAGGGTGACGTCTGTCCCTTCGCGCAGGAGCTTGCCCTTGCCGATGACGAAATCGGCGTCTGGATCGGTGACGGTTGGCACAGCGCTGCGGCCGAGACGGATGTAGACAGGGCCGTCGTATGCGGCAGCGGCCATGACGGCCTTGTAGGCTTCCGGACCATCGGCAGGAACGAGCACGGTCATATTTGGCAGGCCGCGCATGAGGTTAATGTCCTCCAGCGCCTGATGGCTGCCGCCGTCTTCACCGACGGTGATGCCGGCGTGGGTGGCAGCGATCTTGACATTCAGCTGTGGGTAGCAGATGGTGTTGCGGATCTGGTCGTAAGCGCGGCCAGTTGCAAAAACGGCGAAGGTGCTCGCAAATGGCACCTTACCGGTGGCTGCAAAACCAGCGGCGACGCCCATCATGTTCTGCTCGGCGATGCCCATATCAAAAAAGCGTTCCGGAAATTTCTTCTGGAAGAGGTTGGTCTTGGTCGATTTCGACAGGTCGGCATCGAGGACGACGACGTTTTCATTGGCGGCGCCGAGGGCTTCCAGCGCCTGACCGTATGCTTCGCGTGTTGCTTGTTTTTCCATCTTACGCATCCTCCCCTAATTCTTTGAGCGCCTGTGCGACCTGTTCGGCATTTGGCGCAGAGCCGTGCCAGCCGACTTCGTTTTCCATGAAGGAAACGCCCTTGCCCTTCGTGGTGTTCATGACGATCATCTGTGGCTTGCCAGTGGTGGCTCTTTTGGCCTTGGCGATGGCGTCGGCGATCTCGGCAAAGGAATGGCCGTCGATCACCTGCACATCCCAGCCGAAGGCGGCGAATTTTTCGTCTACTGGATCGACGTTCATGACGTCTGCGGTGCGGCCGTCGATCTGCAGGCCGTTGTGATCGACGAAGGCGATCATATGATCAAGGCCATAGTGGGCAGCGGCCATCGCTGCTTCCCAAACCTGGCCTTCTTCGATCTCACCGTCGCCCAAAAGCGCGTACACATAGCGGTCGCTCTTGTCGAGCTTTTTCGAGAGCGCCATGCCGACGGCAGCAGAAATGCCGGTGCCGAGAGAGCCGGTGGACATATCCACGCCTGGCACCTTGCGCATATCCGGATGGCCCTGGAGCTTACTGCCGAGCTGGCGCAGGGTTTCCAGTTTTTCGGTGGCAAAAAAGCCGCGTTCAGCGAGTGTTGCATAGAGCACTGGCGCTGCGTGTCCCTTTGAGAGCACAAAATGATCGCGGTCTGTCCTATCGGGATCGGCTGGATCAACGTGCATTTCCACAAAATAAAGATAAGTCAATAATTCCACTGCGGAAAGCGATCCACCTGGATGTCCGCTCTTGGCAGCGCCGATCATCTTAATGATGTCGCGACGAATGCTCGTGGCTTTCAGCGCTAATTCTTTCTCGTCCATTAAGGTACCTCCCACCCTTGTTTCGTGTGATGACTATTCAACAGGAAAATGATTCCGCATACAATTATACATCATCGTGCGCAGATTTTCATTCTTGATTCTGTGATTCGGCCAATATTTTTTGATAAAAAGCAAAAAAGAAACGACCGCGCGCGGCGATCGTTTCTTTGTGAGCAGTAAAAACGATTACAAGATCATGAAGATCAGGGTGTCGAGCAGGAAGACCGGCACGAGGATCCCGAAGGACCACTTCATGTAGCCAAAGAAGCTTGGCATCTTGATATCGTGTTCTTCAGCGATGGAACGAACCATGAAGTTTGGTGCATTACCAATGTAGCTGAGGGCACCCATGAATACCGCACCGGCGGAAACTGCGATGAGCAGTGGCACAGCGACGGTACCAACGGTGGTGACGATCCCTTCGGCAGCGCCAAGGGAAGCAGCGGTGGTCAGGAATACGAGGTAGGTTGGGGTGTTATCCAGGAACCCGGACAAGAGACCGGTGCTCCAGAAGAACTGCCATTCTTCCTGCAGACCAAGGCTTGCGCCCTTTGCTTCGAGAAGCGCGAGGGCTGGGATCATGGTGATGAAGATACCGATAAAGAGCTTGGCAACTTCTTCCATTGCGCCCCAGTTGAAGTTGTTTTCTTCGCGGAGAGATTTCTTCGTGAACTTCATGGAAAGGGCGATGGCAACCAGATAGATTGCGTCCTTGATGAGGTTTGGATAGGTAGCAACGGCGGTTTCTTCACCGTGGGTGAAGAGGGTGATGCCCTTGGTGCTGCCGTCGGCATTGGTGAATGCATCGAGACCAGCGAGGAAGCCGCTGCTGTAGGTGCCGATGAGGATCAGCACGATGAAGGCAACGTTGATGAGACCGTCAAACTGCAGCTTTTCGCCGCTGTGTTCTGGCTGTACGCAGCCATCTGCGAGGTCTTTTTTGTATCTGCTGTTTTCGAAGAAATAGTAGATCACCAGCAGGATCACAGAAGTGAAGAGGTACATTGGCCAGAGATGGGTCAGGCACCAGAAGAATGGAACGCCACGCAGATAGCCCATGAAGAGTGGTGGGTCACCGAGTGGGGTCAGGCTGCCGCCGATGTTGCAGATGAGGAAGATAAAGAAGAAGATGGTGTGCATCTTGTGCTTACGCCATTCATTGGCACGGATGATCGGACGGATCAGCACCATGGCCGCACCGGTGGTCCCGATGACGGAAGCCAGAACGGTACCGATCGCCAGAATAGCGGTGTTGAGCTTAGGCGTGCCGACGAGAGAGCCACGGATCACGATGCCGCCTGCAGCTGCATACAGAGCGATGAGCAGGAGCAGGAATGGGAAATAGTCGAGGGCGATGGTGTGGATCAGTTCAAAGATGGTGATGTGCGCACCGAACGCGATAAAGAACGGTACGATGAACACAGCGGACCAGAACAGGGCCACCCACAGCTGATTCTTTTCCCACCATTCGCCTTTGACGAGTGGGAAAATTGCAATGGACAGGAGCATGCCGACGAATGGGGCGATACTCCAGATCGGAAGCTGATCGCCGAGCATCTCACCTTCCGCAAAAGCTGCGGTTGGCAGAAGCATGGCGAACACAACCAATGTCAGGATTGACATTAATCTCTTATGCTTCATTTTTTACATCCTTCCTTTGTAGAGTTCCTACAGTGATAATTGCGACCGAGAGTATCCATATTTTCTAAATGAATACCCACAATAACACCTGTAATTGTAACAAAGGATTAAAGATTTGACAACAAGAATATTAAAAATACAGTCTATTCTGTATCGACTCTTTTTATCGATGCCCATTTGCCACGAAAAAAAGCCCTCGCAGGACGGACCTGCGAGGGCTTGAGGATTGCATTAGTCGCGGTTGTATTTTTTGTTGAAAGCTTCTACGCGACCCTTTGCACCGCGGATACGCTGTTTCCCGGTGAAGAATGGGTGGCAGGCGGAGCAGACTTCGACCTTGATGTCGCCCTTGCTGGTGGAGCGGGTCGTGAATTCGTTGCCGCAAGCGCAGACTACTTTCACTTCGTGATAATCTGGGTGAATCCCTGGTTTCATCGTTGTACACCTCTTTCACATAAGATCATTCGATATTCAGACTAGACTATTATAGGTCAACGGCGGGCAGGCGTCAAGCATTTTCTGTGGAAAAGTTCTCACTGCCAGTCTTTGAGAAGGGAAAGCTGTCCGGTGAGCACGCAGAGGTCGCCGACGCTGGCGGCGGCAAGCTGTTTTTCCATGATGTCGCGGCTGACGGGGACGAAGATGCTGCCTGCGTCCAGCGCGAGCTCGACGGCAGAAAACAGCCAGAGCTGGCTTTTCATGACGGGAGTGATCTTTTTTACGCGTGCGAGGAGCTGCACGCCGCCCTTGGGATCAGGTGTGAGGATGCCTTCCTGGAGAAAGATGCTGGCCTGGAGGTCTTCGCGCGTTTTGCCGAAGCGCACGCTGTCGGCGTAGAGCATGGGGCTGTAGCCCTGGCCGGCTGCGCCGGGATTGACGAGCTCGGCGGTGAGGGTGTTTCCTGCGCGGTCGACGCGAGCCTGACTGCCTGAGATTTCCGCTACGCCGCTCTGCCAGCGGACGTCGTTTTCGAGAAAGGTGTGGGCGATGACGTTTTTCGGGGTTTCGCCGTCTTTTTCGAAGGCAAAGCGCAGCACGACGACGAGGGGGGTGCCGCTCATGCGGTAGCGGATGTATTCTTCGTCGCCGCAGGGAATGCTCTCGCCGTGTTCGACGGCGTTTTTATACAGTACGTTTACGTTGGTATCATAATTTGGGATACCGAAATCACTCATTCGAAAAGCCATGATTCCTCCTGTGGATTGATCGGGTGATGGGTCATAAAACGGCGCGCAGGGCGCGGATTTCTTCCTGCCAGCCGGAAAGGTCGTTGGGGGTTTCCATGATGAGGGGAAGATCGGATGCTGCTTCGGCGCGCACGATGTCGTAAAAGGTCTGCCAGCCGAGGGAACCTTCACCGAGGCGCTCGTGGCGGTCTTTGTTGCTTGCGAAAGGGGTTTTGCTGTCGTTCAAATGAATGCAGCCGACGGCTTGCCAGGGGATCTGGGCGGTAAACTGGGCTTTGAAGGCGTGCCAGTTGCGCACGTCATAGCCGGCGGAGAACAGATGACAGGTGTCGAGACAGAGCCCGAGGGCGGGGCTGTGGTGGAAATGCGCGAGGATGTGCGCGAGCGCTTCGAGGCTTGCGCCGAGCTCGGAGCCGGAGCCTGACATGGTCTCAAGCAAAATGCGCGATCCGGCGGGAACGCGGGGCAGGAGCAGCTCGAGGCTCTGGATGAGGCGGGCAAGGCCTGTTTCTTCACCGGCGCCGGTGTGGGCGCCGCTGTGGACGACGAGGGCGCGAGCGCCAAGCTTTTGCATGCGCTGGAGGTCTTCGGCGATGATCTGTAGACCGAAGGCGCGCACGTCGTCGTGCGCGGAGGCGAGGTTGACGGTGTAGGGCGCGTGGCAGACGATGACGAGGCCCTGCTCCCGCTCCCGGGCGAGCTGCGCCAGCTCGCTTTCTCGGAGAACGCGGGCTTTGCCGCCGCGCGGATTGCGCGTGAACACCTGCATGGCGTCGGCGCCGATGGCGCGCGCATCACGCGCTGCGCGGTCGAAGCCTTTTCCTGTGGACATATGGGCGCCGAGATGGAGCATGGATCCTTCCCTCCTTATGGATGCGCGCTGGCGGTTTATCCTTGTGAAACGCCTGCGGCTGTGCTATAATAAATTCAGAAAAAGTGCGGCGCTGTCAGTAGACGGTTCGCCCCACAGTTTTGTTAAATAACCGTCCCTTGGGGAAAGAAAAGCGGGGCGGTTATTTTTTATATGATCCAAAGGAAAATCCAACAGCGACGGCGAACAACACAAGGCCCGCCAACCCGATGACTGTATCCATCTCCATGGCCTCACCCCATTTCCGGGGCGAGATTGAACCGCCTGCTTCTGTACACTTTTCTCGGCTGCCGCCTCGGTCGGTTCGCAAACGTGAGCGCCACCGGCGCTCGCTCACCGCACAACAATGGCAACGCCACGGAAGCATTATAGCACACCGAACGCCCCTGGTGGGCGTTTTTTTCGTGCTCTGCACAAAAATGTTACCAAAAAATGATTCGCTTTTTCCAGCTTCATGGTATAATATTCATTAAGTTTATGCAGTTTTACGACAAAAAAGGAGACGCCTATGTCAGACAGATCATCCAACAAGGAGATGGAGTATTTTTTCAGGCAGGATGACCGCCTCCTTCTTCTTTCCGACTTCCTTGACAAAGCGGAGAAAATGCAGGTCAAAAAGGGTGGCAGCATCATTGCGAGCTGCCAGCCTGTGGACCATCTCTACTATCTCACGAAGGGCATTGCCCACCACAGCATTCTCACTCCTCAGGGCAAGGAACGCATCATCCACGTACTGATCGCGCCAAGTCTCTGCGCGGAGTCGCTCTTTTTCCTCGGCGAAAGCAGCGATTCCAGCGAGCAGATCGTCGCCAAGACGGACTGCACGCTCTACCGCTTCGATCGCGCGCTGGTTGACGAGCTGCTCACGACGACGCTGCCAGAGCTCAACCGCGTGATCATCAACTGGCTGAGTACGCTTTCGCTGAACGCCAACCACCAGGTGGCAGACGATCTTGTCAAGGATCCGCGCTACCGTGTGTGCAAATTCATCTATAAATATGTGCTGGAATACGGCCACCGGCTCGAAAACAACCGCTATGTCTTCTACGGCAAGCTTTCCCACTACGACATCTCCAAATACATTGGCATCAACCGTGTGTCGGTATCGACGGTGATGCGCAATCTCGAGGTGGAAGGGCTGATCAACAAGACCAACGACAAGCTGGAGATCCTGGATATGGATTATTTCGAGGATATGTGCGATCTGCCGTTCCAGTGCTTATAATTCCACATTTGATTTTGAGGTGACAAAGCATGACGAAAAAATTGACTCGCTCGCTGAACCAGCGCAAGATTGCCGGTGTTTGCGGCGGTTTGGGAGAATATTTCAAGCTCGATCCTGTGATCTTCCGCTTCCTCTTTCTCCTGCTCTGCCTGCCAGGGGGGATTCCCGGGCCGGCACTCTACATTCTCTGCTGGATCTTCATTCCGGCGCCAAAAATTCCACAACAGACGATCTATTTCGGCAACTTCGGCGGCCCACAGCAGCACCGTCCAAACGGCGGTCAGAATCTCGGCGACGACTACACTGAAACGATCGACGTCTGACAACGCCACCGACGCCTGCGGGCGTCGGTTTTCTTTTGCAGAAAAACGCGCTCGCCGAAGGCGCGCTGCCCCGGCAAAGCGCGTTTTTTACATTCTCAGGCTGTGGCTTTTGAAGCCATGCATGTCGCGCATAACGCCGACGACCTTGCCAATAATCATGGGATTTTCCACATAGATGGGTTCCATTTCGTCGTTTTCCGGCTGCAGGCGCACCATGTTTTTTTCGCGGTAGAAGGTTTTGCACGTCGCTTCGTCGCCGATGAGCGCCACGACAACGTCGCCGTTTTCCGCCACCTGCTCCGGCTCCACGACGATGTAGTCGCCGTCATTGATGCCCACGCCGATCATGCTCTCGCCGCGGATGCGCAGCATAAAGGCGCCATCCCTGCGCACGAATCGCGCCGGATAGGCGATCTTGTCCTCGATGTTTTCATCGGCGAAGATCGGCTCGCCAGCGGCGACATTGCCGACGACAGGCAGGTTCAGCATTTCTTCGAACGCGTCCTCTTCCTCTTCGTTGCGCAGATAGGAATAGTCTGCGCCGTTTTCATCGCGCAGAATGGAGATCCCGCGCGACGCCGTCGTGTCGCGGAAAATGTAGCCCGCTTCCGCCAGCCGGTTCAGGTACTTGTGCACCGTCGAGCTTGAGCGCAGCCCCGTCGCCGCGCAGATGTCCCGCACCGACGGCGGAATGCCGCGGTTTTCCACGGCGTCGATGATCGCGCGCATGATCGTTTTCTCGCGCTCCGAAAGCGCCGCCGGTCGCTCTCTTTTGGAAAGATAATCCATCGTCCGTTCCCCCTTTGTCGCACGCAGTGTTCTTTTCTTCAGTATACACGAGCGCCCGGCGCGGCACAAACATTTATTCGCCCAAAGCGAACATTTATTCTTCTTGACAAGCAGTGCCCACCCTCTCTATAATAAATTAGATTGGGCAGACGCCCAATTTCTTTCTTATGCGAAAAACAACATTCCCATGACAATATGAAAACAATGGAGGCAATTACCATGGATGAAGCAGTCATTCTCACACGCGAAGGTTACGAAAACCTCAAAGAAGAACTCGCCAACTTAAAAACCGTACGCCGCAAAGAAGTTGCTGAACGCCTGAAACAGGCCATCGATTTTGGTGACTTGAGCGAAAACTCCGAGTACGATGATGCGAAAAACGAGCAGGCCTTCATCGAAGGCCGCATCCAGACCATCGAAGCGACCTTGCACAACGCCCAGGTCATCGAAGACGGTACCCACTCCTCCGGCGTCGTCAACATCGGCAGCTACGTCACCGTGCGCGACGTTGAACTCGACGATGTTGAAGAATACCGCATCGTCGGCACCAGCGAAGCCGACCCAATGCAGAACAAAATCTCCAACGAATCCCCACTCGGCGCTGGTCTCCTCGGCAAGCGCCAGGGCCAGACCATCTACGTCGACGCCCCAGCCGGCAAGATCGCTTACGAAATCCTTGCCGTATCCCACGACAGCAAGAAGGAGGAAGCATAAGCATGTCCCAGCAAGGCAAGAAAGCAGACGGCGGCCTCAAGCAGATCATGAACGTACGCCTGGAAAAGATGGACGCCCTGCGCGAACGCGGCGTCGATCCATTCGGCCATCGTTTTGACATCACCCACCACATCAACGAGATCATCGCCCAGAAAGACGCCCTCATCGCAAGCGGCGAAGAAGTCAGGATCGCCGGCCGCATCATGGCAAAACGCGGCCAGGGCAAAGCAGGCTTCGCCAACGTCGCCGATATCAGCGGCAACATCCAGATCTACTGCCGTCAGGACATCATCGGCGAAGAAGAACACTGGTTCTTCAAAAAAGCCGACATCGGCGACATCGTCGGCATCACCGGCGTCGTCTTCGTCACCGATCGCGGCGAGCTCTCCATCAAAGTCCACAAATACGACCACCTCTGCAAAGCCATGCGCCCACTGCCAGAGAAATTCCACGGACTCACCGACACCGAGCTCCGCTATCGCCAGCGCTACGTCGACCTCATCATGAACCCCGACGTGAAGAACACCTTCATCATGCGCTCCAAGATCGTCACCGCCATCCGCAGCTACCTCGACAGCCACGCCTTCCTCGAAGTCGAAACCCCAGTGCTGCACACCATCGCCGGCGGTGCCAACGCGCGTCCGTTCATCACCCACCACAACGCCCTCGATATCGACCTCTACATGCGCATCGCCCTTGAGCTGCATCTCAAGCGCCTCATCGTCGGCGGCATGGAACGCGTGTACGAAATCGGCCGCGTTTTCCGCAACGAAGGCATCGACACCCGCCACAACCCTGAATTCACCCTCCTCGAAGTGTATCAGGCCTACGGCGACTACGAAACCATGATGGACCTCACCGAAGACCTCTTCCGCACCGTTGCGCGCCAGGTGCTCGGCACCGCCGTCTTCCAGAACGGCGAACACACCATCGACCTCGAAAAGCCATGGCGCCGCGTCACCATGACCGACGCCGTCAAAGAAGCCACCGGCATCGACTATCTTTCCGATATGACAGACGACGAATTCCGCCAGGCCGCCCGCAACTACGGCTGCGAAATTCCAGAGGACATGCCGCGCGGCAAAGTTCTCGAAGAACTCTTCGACGAAGCCGTTGAAGCCACCCTCATCCAGCCAACCTTCGTCATCGATTATCCCGTCGAAATCTCCCCGCTCGCCCGTCGCAAAGCCGACAACCCAGCCCTCACCGACCGTTTCGAGCTCTTCATCATCGGTCGTGAGCACGCCAACGCATTCAGCGAGCTCAACAACCCAATCGACCAGCGCCAGCGCTTCGAAGAACAGGTCGAAGCCAAGCGCAAAGGCGACGACGAAGCCCATCCAATGGACACCGACTACATCAACGCCCTCGAATACGGCCTGCCACCAACCGGCGGCCTCGGCATCGGCATCGACCGCATGGTCATGCTCCTGACCAACGCCGAATCGATCCGCGACGTCCTCCTCTTCCCAACAATGAAGCCACTGGATGAGCCAGGCGCAAAGAAGAAAAAGAAAACCGAAGCGCCAGCGCCTGAACAAACAGAGACCATCGATTTCACAGGCGTAGAGATCGAGCCACTCTTCAAAGACAGCGTCGACTTCGAAACCTTCTCGAAATCCGACTTCCGCGCCGTCAAAGTCCTCGACTGCAAAGCCGTGCCAAAGAGCAAAAAGCTCCTCCAGTTCACCCTCGACGACGGATCCGGCGAAGACAGAACCATCCTCTCCGGCATCCACGAATACTACGAACCAGAGGAACTCATCGGCAAGACCCTGATCGCCATCACCAACCTGCCACCGCGCAAAATGATGGGCATCGACAGCTGCGGCATGGTCATCAGCGCCGTCAACCAGAAAGACGGCAAAGAAGACCTGCATCTGCTCATGGTGGATGACCACATCCCAGCAGGATCCAAGCTGTATTGATGCAGCATCGGTGAATAGAAAAACAAACCCGCCCGCATGCGACGTGTTTTCGTCACATGTGGGCGGGTTTTTCGTGTGAGATTGGGGAAACACCCTCTGACCAATTGAATCCTACGCATTTTTCCGCGGGGCGTCATTTCAGCCTGTAGTAGCAGGTGCTTCTGCCGCGGCCCTCTCGTTTCAGCTCGCCAGTCGCAACTAGGGTGCGCAGCGCGCTTTCAATAGCGCTCGTGCTGAGGGACGGGCAAAGTTCGCGGATGTCCTGCTTCGTAAAGCGCCCGATCTTTTGCAGCGTGGCGCGGCGCACCTTTTCCAGCGCAGGCAGCTTCGTTTCCACCAACGCAAAGCGGTCCGCAAAATCCTTATACGCAGCAAGAACCGTTCCCAGCAAGTATTTGATAAATGGCACCACGTCTTCTGCGCCTTCATGCCAGCCGTTTTGCGACTGCGCCAGCGCTTCATAATAGAGGTCTTTGTTCTTAGCGATTTTCGCCTCCAGAGAAATATATTTTCCCACAAAGAACCCACTTCTGTAGAGAAACAGCGTCGTCAGCAGGCGGCTCATTCTGCCGTTGCCATCGTTGAACGGATGGATACAGAGAAAATCATGGATAAACACAGGAATCACCAAAAGCGGCTCGACTTCCATATTGCCGACCACGCGGTTGTACTCCGCGCAGATGGCATCCAGCGCCTGCGCCGTTTCGTACGGCGCCAGCGGCGTAAAAAGGAGCTTTGGCTGCCCGTCAGGCCCAGTGGCAGTGATATAATTCTGGACGTTCTTGATCTTACCAGCCATTGGATTGTTCATCTGGCTGTAGAGAATTTTGTGCAGCTGCAGAATAACATTCTGCGTGATCGGAATGGCATCAAAATTCTCATGAATGATCGCCAGCGCGTCACGATATCCCGCGATTTCCTGCTCGTCGCGGTTTCGGGGCGTGGTTTTTTCCTCGACCAGCTGTTTGATACGCGTGCTCGTCGTCACAATCCCCTCAATGGCGTTGGAGCTTTCCGTGCTCTGAATCTTTGCGATCTCCACAAGCTTTTCCAGCTCCGCAGGACGCTGTTTCAGATACAGCTCCTGCTTGCCAGCCTCTTTGTAAATCGCCGCAACCAGCCCAAGCATCTCCGAATCCCACTTCTGATCCCGAAGCGCCGAATAATGAAACGCTCTCATACCCTCACCTCCGTCTTTTTTCCTTAAATTATGGGTTAAAATAAGGGAAAAGTCAATGGGATAAGGGGAACGAGGCGACGCACGGGCGGAGCATGCAAAAAAATCGGCTCTTCACAGACGCCATGAAAGAAGAAATGATACGACTGTATGAATTGAGAGACAAAGAACAAGGCAGACAAGGCTGGATCACTTGGTTTGCGGCAGCAAAAATGAGTGACATCCCAGCACTGGAGCGATTTGCCAAATTAAAAGAAAAGCGCTTACTGGGACTCGTCGCTCATGTGACGATCCCGATAAGCACAGGGAAGCTTGAAAGCTTTAATTTAGTATAACACAAATCTTTTTTATCAACACCGCGATGCTCGTAAAAGCAAGCGCGAAAACAGGTCTGCAAGCTCCATTAAATATGACGAAAATCTATCGAAAAGTTGTCCGGATTGAAAATTGTCGGCTCACCAACTTTAATTTTCGCGCGCAACTGTCGATCGTATCCCTCTTCATCCATATTGCATTCTCGTGTTGGCAGAGCGATATTATAGCCGCCCAAGCAGCGTAAAATCTCCTTACAGGAAGAGGACGATGATTCATAGCAAATGCCGTCAAACTCCTGCCCATCGCGTATCCATTCCATCAAAAGTTGGGGGAGGATGTATTCTTCCTGGGCACTTTTCTCGTCTTGACCCCCTTTCGCAGTTTTCACGCAGTCCTCTTGTCGGGCTTTGGTCACAGAACAGGCGGCGCGAAGCGGATAGATGCAGAGCGCTTGTATGAGCTCTTGTATCGATTTTTTCCTTTCAGGGTCCTCTTTTTCAGGTGAACTGCGAAAACACGATGCAAAACCTGTTGAGCGCATCACCATTTTTGGAGAAAAATCGATCAGGTGCAGGCAGCCTTCTTCTGGCGAGGGAAGGTCAAACTGTGCAATCGCAAAACGAAATGGTTGATCACATTCGCACCAGGCGAGTTCTGGTTGCGTTGCCAGATACAAGCACGGCACTTCTGCCAAGCTGTAGCGGGATGCTGAGACGTTCTCTTTCTTATCATAGGGAACGTGAAACATTTCTTTTCTTTCAAGGTGTGTGATGGATTCATCGCTCAATTTACGGATACGATAATACCGTTCGGATTTGCAGCGATGTTGGAGAAAATGCGGCCTCATCGCTTCAAAAAATTTGAAACGCAAGGCAGCGCGCGCCATCTTTGTCATTTTTATAAATCGATAAATCGAGCACCTTAATCAGGCTATCCGCATTTTTTCTGATCGATAGGATGTTTTGTTCGATCAGCGCACAAACTTTTGCCCCCAACACAGGATTGTCTTCCGAGCGGACAGCCTGTTTGAGATCGTCGATATATTGTGCAAAGTTTTTCTTCAAGAATCGGTCTATCGGCCATTCTCCGCGGTCTAAATGGTAATCATATTTTTTGAGCAGATCAAATATTTTATCGCGTTCGCATATATATTTTCTCCTTATCTTTCGGTAAACCGTCACGCCTATTTGCTCCCAGCGTCTCCCCCCTCACTCGCCATAGAGCGCAACCTCGAGGGGGTCGAACCAGATGGAGCCGCCGTCGAATTCGGTGTAGAGGCCGTATTTCTGCTGGTAGTGGGCGAGGAGCTGGTCGATGTAGGCTTGGGGGGCGCCGATGAGCTCGGCGAGCTGCCACTTGTTTTCGGGGCGATGGGCGACGATGATGCGGGCAAATTTATCCACTGGCATAAATTCATCGTGGGCGCGGCGACGGGCGATCTGCTCCTGTTTGCGGTTATTTGGGTTGCGTTGGTCGAGGATGTTGCCGAAGCTGGTCTGGGCGTGGGCGAGCTCTTCGTAGAGGGTGACGAGCTTTTCGTCGTCGGGGAGGTCTTTTTTGATGCCGATGTAATTGCCGATGCAGAGGCCTTTGAGCTCGCTTGTGAAGTCGAACTCGATGACCTGGATGCCGCGGCTTTCTGCGTGGTCGACGAGGGCTTCGTACTGGGTCATGGGCGGCCTCCGTTCTCCTGGGCTTCTTTCATGGCGACGAAATCGATGAAGCGGGCGATGTCGTCGATGGCCTGGTCGGAGAAGGTTTTGCCTTCGAAATGGGCGGCGATGGTTTCGGGGATGCCGCCCTGGCCGCCTTTGGCGCTAAGGAGCTGGAATTTATTTCTGACGGCGGTTTTGCCGTAGAGGTAGTCGAGGTCGACGTTGAAATAATCGGCGATGGCTTCGAGGGTTTCCATGTCGGGGGAGCGGGTGCCTTGTTCGTAGTTGCCGATGGTGGAGCGCTTGATGCCGAGCTGGTCGGCGAGGGCCTGCTGGGAAAGGCCGCGCTCGTTGCGCAGGCTTTTTAAGATGTGGGCGAAGGTCTGTCCCATGGTGGTGGCCTCCTTTGGGGATGGATTTTTTTGCTCTATAATGATAGTTTAACACGTTCTGTGTAATTTTTCAAGTTTTTGTCTCAAATGGGGTTGACACGTTTTGCAACCGTGTGCTATGATGTGCTCACAGAAAACGAACACGGAGGTGAAGGCATATGACGCGCGACCGATTTGGCTGCAAGCTGCGCTGGTGGCGGCGTTCTGCGGCTGCACGAAGGAGGTGCGCTGCTTCTGGCGAGGGCGAAAGGCGCTGGCTGGGGCTAGCGCGGCGGCCTATGATTGACACTTTTTGAGTAGGATTATTTTTTTACACGCTATGACACATTTTGTGTTGCACGACTGATTTTGAAAGGAACGATGAATATGAACAACCCAAAGATTTTAGCACAGACGATGGCGAGCAGCTACCTGGCGCAGACGTGGAATATGGATGTGCTGCAGCGAGCGTTTGTGGAGAAATGGCCACATCAGCTGGGTTATGCGCTGGAGCTTTTTGTGCCGATGGTGCCGCGCGCGCTGGTGGATCTGGTGAAGCTCTACGACGGTGCGGGGATGATGAAGACGGAGATGGCGAGCGCGATCTGGCAGGCGGCGCGGGTGCACTACGATGCGGAGGTGTTTGCGCAGGCGCAGGCGGTGCGTGCGGCGGCGAAGGGGTCGCTGGCGGTGCAGGCGCTGGCGCAGAACGCGGGCCTGAAGGAAGTGGTGTGAATGGACAAACGCGAGGCCCGCAAGCGGGCGCGCAATTATCTGGCGCGGCTGCACCGCTTGCAGGATGAGGTGCGGATGCCGGCGTGTATTCTGGCGCTCTCGAACGAGGAGGGGTTTCGCCATTTTTGTGAGGTGCTGACGTATACGGTGGCGACGGCGGAGCTGACGAATTTCCGCTACAGCCGCTCGGGGCTGATGAGTCTGGCAGAGGAATACGGCTGGACGTGGTACGAAACGCAGATTGCGGAGGAGACGCTGCGCCTGAACGACTGCTGGGAGGACTGGATGGATGGGTTCTGGGAGGCGGCGTAAGCGAGTGAGGAGTTATTTTGATGGATACCGATTGGCTGTTGACTGCGATGGCACGAAGATGATTTCTGCATGGCAGGAGCAACGATCTGTAGGACTCTGTACGCATTTACGAAAAGGAGGTGAGAAGATGAAGGGGTTGGTTTCTCTCTGTATGTTGACAAACGATGTTTGTCCTTTTGCCTGGGTGCTGCTTTACGAGCGGCGGGATTTTGCGGACTATGCGCGGGAGAATTGCCCGCTTTCGGCTTACGAGGCGAAGGCGAATCTCTGGTGCAAATACGCTGGCGAGCTGTTGCGTTAGGAGGATTTAATTGACACAAAGAACGCACACGGAAACTGTGCTGACGGCGCCGGAAGATAAGCCTGGCTTTGTCGTTTACTACTCGATCTACGACGAGGTGATCAAAAAGCTGGACGATCACCAGATTGCGAATCTTTTTCGCGCGATGCTTTCGACGGGTGGTGTCTGTGAGATGCCGACGCTGGACCCGCTCACGGATATGGCTTTTGGGCCGATCCTGCGCGGGATGAAAGAAAACGACGAACGCTGGCTGAAAACGAAAAAAGCCCGCTCTGAAGCGGGAAAGAAAGGTGGGAGACCGCGGATAAAACCTGAAAATGAGCCAGTCGAAGAAAAAGCAAATGCTTTTTTTGGTTTTCCGGAAAAAGCAAAAAAAGCAGTAATAGGTAAAGGTAATGTCATAGTAAAAGGTAATGTTGAAGGTAAAGGTAATAATACCCCTATTGTGCAGCATGGGGCGCAATCTGCACCTGTTGCGGCGGGGGTGTGTTCAGCTGACGCTGAACGGGGTGGGGGTCTCTCCTCTTCCCGTTCGCCAACAAAAAAGGAGGTGAACGCCCATTTTGAAGCGCTCTGGGCGCTCTACCCTGCCAAGCGCGGCAAGAACAAGGTCACGGAATCCACCAGACGCAGGCTGTTCGCTGTGAGCACTGAGGAGATGCAGCGCGCGATCGACCGCTACAAGGCGGAGGTGGAGGCGGCAAACTTTGACCGCAACTGGCTAAACGGCAGCACCTGGTTCAACGGTCGCTGGGAGGACTACGCGGGCGACACTTACGAACCGCTGCCGCAGCATGAGGCAAAGCCTTCGATCCGCAGCAGGCAGGTGCAGCCGTACGCACCAGGCGAAGCGGCGCGGCGGGCTGCATACTTTGCCAGCGTGGAAGAATAGCAATAAGGTAGGAGGTAGCCCTTCGGGGCGGACGCGCTATCGCTTGTCCGCAGGTAGTAGGTAGGAGGTTTTGACGTGGTCAGCGCAGCGACCGTTATCTTTGACGAACGCCACGCATCATCCGCAAACCTCACGAACGGCAATAGCCGAAACTCCCGACGCGAAGCTAGTCCTGTAAAGGATACCTGCCAGCGAGCGCAGCAAGCTGGCCCGCGACAGCGGCTCCCTCCTACCTCCTACCTCAACACCCCACCTACCTAATAAACAGAAAGGAGGATTCCCTATGACCACGACCACTCCCACTGCAGCTGACGATCTCGTCTGCGAACTCGAGGCGCTCCGCACGATCACATCGAGCCTGCTGATGCTTGCGAAGGTGGAGGGCCTGCGCCTTGTCGATGCACGCCCGATGCTGGAAAAGCTCGACACGCTGGCCCTCATCGCCAAGCTCCACGCGGAAGAATGCACTGCCATGAATGATTAAGAATTTGAGATTAACAATTTGAAAGGAAGACTGCCCATGATGACTTATCAGGAACACCTCTCTGCCGCTGTCGACGCCCTTGCCAACAGCGCCAACACCTTTTTTCTCGAGCAAAAAGCCAGCCGCCGCAAGCACGTTGAGCGCGCTGCCCTGCTGGCTGTGATGGACCACTTCACCAACCAGCTTGCTCTGATCCAGCTCATCGCCACCACCCTCGCCGAGCACCCTGAGCTTGCGCAGGGCATGGTCCTCGATTTTGAGGGCGAGCCGATGCCGTTCTGAGCGCCGACTTTGTCCTGCCTCTCTACGACGCGCAGGGCCGCGTCCGCCAGATGGTGCCGGTGAGCGAGGAAGTCTACCGCGCCTGGTGGCAGGAAACGGAGCACGCACGCTACCTCGAGAAGGAAGCGCGCCGCAGCGAAGAATC
>ERZ1034897.416-NODE-416-length-21853-cov-10.574732_pt1 | contig 21853 bp, 36 predicted proteins | sample MGYA00520629_ERZ1034897 | MGnify/ENA primary metagenome ERZ1034897 (study PRJEB33766, sample SAMN09781789) | gut metagenome | biome: gut microbiome | host: Homo sapiens | place: Madagascar | study: EMG produced TPA metagenomics assembly of the PRJNA485056 data... | reverse complement strand
ATAACGGGAGGCGTTGCCACAAAGTTTCTGGGGAAAACCGCCGGTAAGTACGCCGCCGGTGTGACGCTGGCGATTTCTGCGGCGACCAGTATCAAAGCAATTTATGATGACGTAAAAGCGGTTGGATTTGATGGCAAAACTCTGGCAGACAGCATTTGGACGGCAATCAAGGGCGCTGCTGCGGGCGGGCTGTTCGCCCTTGCCGCCGGGGCTTCCCTTGCCGTTGGCGCAAGCATCGGCGCTGGACTGACGCTGGCTGGCATCGGCATTGCCGTTGCGCTCGCCAATGTGGAGCTTGACACCCGTGAAACCAAATGGGGAAATCTGGAACTGACCAAGGAGCAAATCACAAAATATGTTCAGGAGCAGCTATTTTCCATCGATGTAACCGCAACCATCGGAGCGATTGACAGCGTGATTTCCGACCTGGACAGCCAGAAGGGAAAGCTGAATGCTGCCATTTCGGAATTTAATAATGGATTAACTCTTGTGAAGTTAGGCGTGGACAAGGAGGGCAGCTATCAAAAAATGCTGACCGCCCTGACCGGCGGTGCTTCGGATGGTTCTTATTCTGCGGATTCCATCCTGGGGCAACTGAAAAGCGTAACCGAGCAGAGTTCCGTGGCGGTGAAGCTGGGATTCAGCACTTTGGTTGGTGACAGTAGCGCAGATATTGGCAAACTGCTGGACACATCCGATGCTATTATTCAGGCTGAAACACAGCGCATCGGAAAAGAGCTGGCAGATTTGCTGGCAAAGGGCGTAAATGAAGGTCTGGATGCCAACGAGCAGGAGATGGCGATTGAGCTGTCTAATACCCTCTCCCGAATCGCTCAGGTGGCGACACAGGAGAATATCAACACGGAGTTTTTGGGGAATCTTGCATTCTCGCTGGCAGATATGGACCAAGGTTCTTTTGATTCCGTGATGGAGCAATTCGCTACGTTCAAAGCGCAGCTGCGGGAGCAGTACCAGTCGCTTGCAATCACCACGCTTGCCGGGATGAAGTCGCACTATGCGACCCTTTTGGAGATTGGAACCCCAGAAGCGCTTGCAAAAGCAGCTGAATTAAAGGCGGAGATTGACGAATTTGCCAATAATATGACCGCTTATGTAGACGAAGCGGTTGAGCGTGTGTCCGGCCAAGGCGCAGAGATGATTGCAGCCCGTGTAAGGGAAGCGTTTTCCGAGGCAATTACCATTGATGACTTGATTGGCGGTATAAGCATTGAAGAAGCTCTGGAAAACAGTTTTGTAAAATTCACCGATGAAACCCCGCTTGAAGAAATTGTAGATTACATTGACAACTACGTTATGGAGACCTTCCAAGCCGTTCTGCCAAAGGAAGACTACAATCTGCTCAAAGAGGTTGCAGAAGCAACAGGCGCAAGCTACTTGTCGATGCTCCCGGAGGGCGTGCAGTCCGGTTTCCAAACGGCGTGGAGCGCCGTTCTTGGCGACAGGACAACGGAAGTCTTTGAGGCGCTTGGCTACGATTCTGGGAACACCTATGCGTCTGGATTTATTGGAGAGACAACGAATATCGGCGGCAATGTCATTGACGGCCTCCACCAAAATGACTGGGCCGGAGCGGGAGCAGCGGACGGAATGGCGTATGCAAACAGCTTTTCGGCAACGGCTGGCGCAATCCGGTTCCCTGCGCTTACAACTCCTTCGTTTAAACCCGATGCGGTGATGCGAAAAGTCAGGGGATATGCGACCGGCGGTTATCCGAAATCCGGCGAGCTGTTTCTTGCAAGAGAAAACGGCCCGGAAATGGTGGGCAAAATGGGCGGGAACACCGCTGTCGCCAACAACGAGCAGATTGTCACCGGAATTTCCAGCGGCGTTTCCAAAGGCGTTTCCGATGCCAACCGGGAGCAAAATACCCTTTTGCGAGAGCAGAACGACCTTCTGCGGCGGCTGCTGCAAAAGCAGTTTACCGCCCAGGTTTCCCCCAGCGCAGAATTTGGGCGAGTTGTGGCAAAATCTTCCAGAATGTACGAAAAAACCTATGGATAAGGGGGTGCTCCATTGATTCAAAGAACTTACAATTATGAAATGGGATTTGAAATCAACGGAACCCCCATTCCTGACCCCAGCAGTTTTTCCGGTGCTGTCAGCGACCTGGACACGCTGGGGAAGCGGGATTCCGGCGGCACGCTTCGCAGAAACAAGATTGCCGAAAAATACCACACAAGACTTGAATGGAAGAACATCCAGTGGGAAATGATGCGGTACATCGGCAGCATGATGGGCGGCAAAGAGCGAGACCGCTTCCTTTTCCGGTACGTTGACCCAATCGGGGGCGAGCAGGAGGTTGTATGCTACTGCGGAGACCGGGAATGGGACGGCGTTCTTTGCGCCGACCGGGATGACCGGAAATGGATTGGGACGCTTCGAGTGTCCGTCATCGAGATTTAAGGAGGGCAGGGAAAACCATGGTAATTACAAGTGACCGATTCCATGAGGCGATCCGGTCAGATGCCCCACAAACACCGCTGTTTATTTTTGACGGCGGGGTTGTAACCAAAAACGACATCGATTTATCAAGCGGATTCCGCTTCCAGGAAGCCGTTATGGACGGGGACGATTTTGAGCCGGGCGCTTGCTGCTCCTCCACGCTGGATTTTCAGCTGATGAACGAAGACGGTGAGTGGTCTGCGTTTCCGTTCGGTGATTTTACTGCCTACCTGGGGGCGCAGACGTTCCACAGGCGGGAGAAACAGCGGAAAGGCTGCGTTGTACTGGTGGGCGGGAACACCATCCAGGGAAGCGACCAGCCCCCCTATTTAACGCTGAATGGACAGACCGTGGCGGGGGCGGATGTCCCGGTTTATGCCGCTGTGCTGTTCCGGGATATGCTTCTGGCGTTCACGGAGCAAGGGTATTTGTCTTTTCGCTACAGCGGCGGGGAAATCACACCGGCGCAAGCCAATATTCATGATGCGCCCCTCCTGAAAGCGGTTGAAAGCTGGAAGCGAACCAGAACCGGAATCTGCTATGGGCATCAAATCCCGGGCATCACCACCGGCGTAAAGCCGGAAAACTGCCTGACCGTCACAACCCCAAACACCACCGTGAGCTATGAAATGGTATCGCTTGGGAAATTTACCGCCGAACGCCCGGTGTTTTCCACAAAGCGGCGGCTGTCCGTCCGGTGCTATGATGCCATGCAAAAATTTGACACGGAGTATACCCCCGCTCAGTTTTCATACCCAACAACATTGTATGGGCTGCTGGAACAGACCTGCAAGGCGGCGGGCGTGGCGCTGTCTGGTCAGGCACAGGAGCTTACAAATGGCTCTGCGTCCATCCCAAAAGCACCGGAACTGAAAAATGCAACGCTGAAAGACCTGCTCCATTACATTGGGCAGCTCAGCGGGACATTTGTAAAAGTGGGGCGGGATGGGGCGCTTACGATGAAGTGGCTTTCGGCATCCGGTTTTTCGCTGGATGGGCATGACTACAGCGAGTGCAGCATTGGCTACTACACCGCAGCCCCGATTTCAAAAGTCGTTTGCCGAACCACCGGCGGCGAGGATTCCGAAACCGGAGCAGGGGAAAATCCATATTACATCGTTGATAACCCGCTGCTGGCTGTGATGGGAGGTTAAAAATTTGCAAGTGATTGAAAATTTGCTGCAAAAAATGCAGCAGACCCCCGCTTTTCGCCCCATGTCTGCGGATACGTTTTCCGATTGGTCGATTGAAGCGGGAGACATCATCTCTGTGGATGCAGACGGCGTGGTGCATCCATTCCCGGTGTTTACCTCTGAATTGGATTGGGCGGGGGCGGCGAAGTCAACGCTTTCTTGTGATGGCAGTCAGGCAAGACAGCCCCTCCGCAAGCAGGAGCGGCGGGAGGCGGCTGCTTTTGGGGCGGTATCACGTGAAATTGCCAAAACAGACGGAAAGATTTTGGAGGCGAGAAACGAACTGATTGCCGCTCTCACAGGCGCAGACGGTGCGCCGGAAGACCTGGTGTCTGGGATAAGCAATTACGTAAGGTATGACCTCAAAAACAACGAAGCATTCTCCGGGAGCACGCTTTTCGCACAAATCGGAGAAAAAGCGAAATCGGAAATCAGAGTATATGCCGTCAAGTCGGGAGACACATCAAAAACGCTTGCGCAGATTCTTGCGGATTTAATTACGCTCCAAGGGAAGGTAAAGATTGACGGAACCGTTCGCGTTGAGAACGGTCAGTTGGCCGTAGACGAGGATATCTACACGAAGGGGGATTTAGATGCAGATGGCTCCGTTTACGCCCAGGGTGGCCTAGGATGCCAGAAAGGCCCGTTTCGAGTTGGCGGGCGACAATTTGACCCAACAAAAATCACCTCAACGACCGGCATAGTCACTGTGCTGGGCTACACTTAGGGGTGCGTATCCGGTGGCTCACCAAAAAGGCCGGGTGCGAAAAAGAAACCTACTCAACTGCTGGAATAGCCGCCAGAGGCGGCAGCCCTAAAGACCATTGTGCTACAGCATGGGAATGAGATACGTCCGAGTGCGAATGCAGCGAAAGCAGAAAAAAACAATGGTATGCCCTATGCTGAAAAAAAGGCTTTGACAGCGATGTCAAGGTGCTAAGGGGTGCGGACAATGGGGAATCAGCAGCGATGCCCCGACGAGGGGAGCGTTCAACGACCGCACGGTAGGAGCCTAGAGCCAGGCTTTGGTACAGTCTACTCCCATTAAAAATATCGGGAAACCGAGGGTATAAAGGATATTAAACCGCCCACAGGGCAAACAAAAGTTAAGGTTTTGAAGAAACAAGCCGGTATCAAACCGGCAGAGCTGCGGGAGTTCCGGGACGGCGACACCGTGTTTTATAATGTTCGGACAGCGTCAAGCAAGCCCCAAGTCGTGACATATACCGGAACGCCAACCATCACGGGAGACGGGCGAAAAACCTACAGCTTTTCCGGTAAGTCGTCAGGCTTGATGAACGTCTATAGCACAGCTGGCGGTGCTACGGTTGAAAATAAGAACTACAGCGGGAGATACCGTGTAAGCTACAACGTATCGTCTGCCTCTTATTTTTCGGAGTCGGTTTGGCTTTATCAAAATGGACAGTACAAGAAATTCACTGGCGGTTTTTGGCGAAACTATAACAAATCCACCCTGGTTGTATCCGGGGTGGACACCGGCAGCGGCAGCGCAACCCTTGATTTCACGCCGTTAGGACAGACGGTTGATGCTGGAAGCGTAACGGTTACGCCATACACGCCTGAGACCGTGGTGAAACGAGTGCTGCAACCGGCGGAACTGATTCCAGAGGAAGTAGAGGAAATCGAAGGAACGACCATTACAGCGCTTGCCCAGACCGTCACCCCGGTTCAGAACTTTGCATTTGACGGCATGGATGACCTTGACGAAATTTATGAAATTTAACGCGGAAGGAGAATACAATGGCAGAACAAATTGTGCGAGAAATCTGGCTGTTTCAAAAACGGCGGACACCTCCTATTGACATCGTGGCTGGCAGCCAGATTCCCATTGCCCTGGAAATGAAGGATTACACCATCCCTAGCGGGGCAACGGTCAAGGTGTATGCGCGCCCCTGGGGACGAGAAACGACATACGTTCAGAATGCCGCCGTCAGCGGGAATATGGTGGTATTCACGCCGCAAGATGGATTTTTCCAGGAGGGGTGGAACGCTGTTCAGTTGGAAATCGATGGGTCGAAAATCCCCCTGGCGCTGGATGTCAACGGCGGTGTGAGGCTTTCGGACGGCGGCGGCGGCGCTACCCCCGAAGCCGTCCGCCCCCTGGTGGCGCGGGCGGAGGATGCCGCAAAAGCGGCGGTAGGGCAAGCAGCAGAAGCAAAGGCCAGCGCCGATGCTGCGGAAAATAGCGCCCAAGGGATTCGAGACAGTGCGGCGAAGATTGAGAAGAATGCGGCGGAAGTTAATCAACTAAAGGAAGATACAAATATACAGGGTAATAGTATAGCGCTAAATAGATACAAGTCCGATTTCATAATCGAGAAAGCACATGGAGTTACGCTTACCCGTGGGACAAAAGGCGAAATTATTTTTTCTGGCACTGCGACTGGAGCAACATACTTCCTGATGGATCGATGGAACGGTGAATTTGACGGAAAAGTTATTTTTCACACAGGAGTAAAGGGAACGTTAGAAAGTTATTTTGCTTATGTGCAAGAAGCTGATGAATATTTAAACGATAGGTTTTCATCTGACTGGAAAACAGTCGGAGCAGACTATGGTAACGGCGTATCTTACACAGAATCTAAAGAAAAGTATTATCAAATGATTATTGCTATCCGTTCTGGGGTGAATGTCGATGGCGTTGTGATGTACCCTATGCTTGAAACGGGAAGTCATGCAAGCGAATATACAGAAAATATTGCTGCTGTCAATATTATGGGGGGGGCCAGATATTCGGGAGTCAGAATCAACGAATTTTTGCATAATATCAATAATGCACTTGGCGAGATTGATAAACGATGCCTTATTTCAAAAGACTCCGTCATCAACAAAGAAAGTGCAAAAGTTATTAAAGGCTTAAAAAATATCAATCCAAATAGATTGTACTATGTAAATGGCGATATTACAGAGGATGATTTCGAGGGACTACCTGTATACAAGAGGATTGGCATTTTATCCGCATTAAGCCCATTTGTAAATGCAGCCACACAAAACCTTGGGAAAATTTATATCTACGCTATAGCAGAAAAAATGTGGTATAAAATGCACCTATATGATGAGGTTTGGGGTGATTGGGTAGAGATAGCAGCTCCAAAAGTGTATGACATTCGCTATACAAAATACTATAAACCTAGCATTCTTTTTGAGCCGGGTATTTCTTATGACTGGGTTGATAGTAGTGGGAATCATGACGATTTCACAGCTGAAACAACGTCGGAAGAGTATTTTGCCAAATTAAATGCTTTAGCAGATAGCTGGTATGAGTTAAAAAAAGAAAATTTGGGAAAAGATGCTTCTGGAAAATTTGACATCTACGGATATAGATTGCACTGTTTTGAACCTCCCATTCCGGGCGGCTTATTCCAACATAAGCCAAAGATTATAATTACAGGATGTCACCACGGGTTTGAAAAATGTGCTGCTTTTTCGCTGTATTATTTGATGAAGCATTTAAAAAATGATTGGCGCACAAACAAAACTTTAGAATACCTACGGTATGCCTGCGACATTTGTTTTATTCCCATTGTCAATACATGGGGGTTTACAAATTATGTTGAGGGAGACGGAGCAGAACATGATAACCCCATCACAAGGTTAAATAGTAACGGTGTTGACCTTAACAGAGGCTATAACAGCGATAGTCTTCAGCCGGAACAAATAATCGTAAAAAGCTTCACAAGTAGATATAAAGATGATGCGATTCTTTTTGTTGATTATCACACAAACGGAAGTACACGAACGGAATCAAAGAGGTCTGTTAAAAACTGGATTTCCTTGCGAACCTATGGAGAAAAAACGCTTGAGGACATATCAATATACGATCAAAGTGTTATTGGAAGACATTTTTCTTCTACTTATGGGAACGGAAGCGACCAAAACTGGGGAACGATTACACAAGGTATTGATGAAGGACTTGCTAGCTGGCTTGGGGATTCGATGAATATTCCATCTTTGACCTTGGAAGGAACATTTTATGTTGATAATGACACCGAAGAACATGAATTTAACCCAACGGTAAATAAATTCAACGCAGAATGTTTAATCAATTTTCTGGGATTAGCGCTAAAAAAATACAGCAATTTGTATTAACTAAAGGGAGCTTTAGTTGATTAAAAACAGAAAAAGAAAGGGCGAGGAAAATGAAAGTTGCACAAATCCAGCACTTGTTGTGCTATCTGGGCTATGACCCTGGCGCTTGTGATGGCATCGCCGGTGCGAACACCCAGGCGGCGGTAAAGGCGTTCCAGGCGGACTACGGCTTGACCCCGGACGGCATCGCCGGGGCGCAGACCACTAAAATGCTAGTGCGGGCTGTCGCCGGAACGGCGGCAAAGGTGGATAAAAAGCCCACGGAAACCGGTGGCAACCAATCCCCGGTTGAGGCGGCGCAGTACCTACAGGCGGACGGATGCTACCATATCCCCCGGGGGGTGGATGTGCAGCTCACCAAAAATTTTCGGTCAAGGGAAATCCACTGCCAGGGCGTGGGCTGCTGTCAGGAATCCATCATCAGCAAACGCATTATGGACTTGGCGCAGGCTATCCGGGACGACCTGGGCGAGCCGCTGACCATTGCTACCTCCGGTGGCTCTGGGTATCGGTGCCCCACGCATAACGCCGCAACCCCTGGGGCATCCCCCAATTCCTTGCACACCATTTCGGAGGCGGTTGACCTCCACTACCGAGACCCGGACAAACTTAAAGCCGTGGTGCTGCGTCATCTGACGGACGGCGAGGTTGGGCTATACCGCTGGGGCTGCCATGTAGGTGTGTGGGACAGGGGCTATATCAGCCAGTTTAACAAAAACAAATAACAGGAGGAACGACATTTGTCCAACGCTATTATTTCTCTGATTTCAGCAGTCATTGGCGGCGGAATTTCACTGGTTGGATTGCTTATTGCAAACAGTAAGGCCACCGCCGTCATGGAGGAAAAAATTGCAGAACTCACCCGGGAAGTCCGGGCACACAACAATTTCGCCCAGCGGATTCCCGTGGTGGAGGAGCAGATTAAAGTTATCAATCACAGAATTGGCGACTTGGAAGATTTTCACAAACATTGATAAGGAGGAATTTTTATGGAACTAAAAGACACTATCGCCTGCATGAATTCTGCTGATTACAAGGAACGGTTCAAAGCAGAGTATCAGCAAGCGAAAATTCGGTATGACAAGTTGGATGCAATGACGGTGAAGTATGAAGCCGGTACGCTGAACTTCACGCCAACTTGCCCTCTCGAGATTCTTAAAGAGCAGAAAAAGCACATGGGCAATTACATCCGCTGCCTGAAGATTCGGGCAGAAATTGAAGGAATTGAGTTTTAAGGAGGAAAAAGCTATGATTAACTGGAAGGTGCGCTTAAAAAACAAAAACTTCTGGCTGGCGGTCATCCCCGCTGTGCTTCTGCTGGTACAGACGGTAGCGGCGGTGTTTGGCTACACCCTGGACTTCGGTGACCTGGGCAACCGGCTGGTTGCTGTGGTCAATGCCGTGTTTGGCGTGCTGGTAATTCTTGGCGTGGTGGTAGACCCCACCACCCAGGGCGTGGGAGACAGCAAACAGGCAATGGGTTACCAGCGACCGAAGGGAGAGTGACCTAGCAAGTGGATAAAGTCCCGTGGAATCGGGTCATTTTGGATGAGTTTTGTTCTTTGGCAATATTGACGCAGTTGGAAGAAAACATCATCCGTACCCGAGCCGCTGGATGGAGCCAAGCAAAACAGTGCCACAAGTTTTGTGTGTCCCAAGCCACTATCACAAGAACGATTAAAAAGTTGCGGATAGAATACGAATTGTGCAGAAAGTACAGTGACAAGCTCCCTGAAAATCTGAAATTCTGATTCTGCGTGACGATTTATTGACGAAATCCCGACGAGTAGATGATGATTCTACCGTCGGGATTTTTGCTATTCTATAGGTAGAAGGTGGCCACCTCCTAATATTTTGAAGGAGGACTTCTAAACTATGGAAGTAGAAAAGGATTATGCAAGCAAAGGCGTAGCCGGTGCCGGTCTTGGCACGGGTATTGCCGGTCTGGCGCTGGGCGTGATGAACGCTGCGGGCGGCTTGGGCGCTCTGGCTCTCGGCAACCGCAATGCCGTTCCCACTGCTCCCGTTATGCCCGCCATGCCCTATGGGGTTGGCTGCGGCTGGGGCGGGTGCAGCGAGAACATGCCCGTGAGTCGGTATGAACTGGATCGCGAGCAGCAGCTCGCCGCCAAGGATTCCGAAATCGCACTGTTGAAGGCAAATACCTACAACGATCAGAAATCCCTTGAGATGTACGCCTACATTGACGGGCAGTTGAAGGACATTCGCAAGACCCTGTGCGATCAGGCTGTACACAATCAGCGAACTGAGGACAGCTTCGCGCTGGTTCGTCAGGATGTGGAATGCGTTCGTTCCGAACTGTCCAAGGACATCAAGATCGAGGCAGAGCGGCGCTGCTGCGCTGACAATTCCATCGTGACTTACGCCAACGCGACCTTCTATCCGAAGCAGGTTGCTGACGTGACCACCGGAACCGGCACCACGGCACAGACGCTGTACAACCCCCTGCCCAAGTGCGGCGGGTGCTGCAACGGTTGATTCCCGACAATTGGGGCGGCAGCCGCCGCCCCATACTTTCAAGGAGGTAATTTATGATTCCTATGGAAAACGTGCAGGCAGGGCTTGCAAGATTCATTGACAGAAGCATTGCTCCTAGTCTTTCCGGCTGGGACAGAGTTCTGGTTGCCGGGGCTGGGGGGCTGCTTACCGCAAATTTCCCGAAGATTATTGCCCAGTACGCAGATCATCCCATGGTAAAGGCGCTGGGCGTTTACGATATGGAGCATGGCACGGTGGACGTTGACGCCCTGTACAACGCCGCAAAGCCATACATGGGGACAGAGGCGCTGCCCGTAAAAATCCCCGGAATCGGGCTTACGCTCAAGCTGGGAAGGCAGGACATTGACACGCTGTATGCGTACATTCAGGAGGGCATCAGATGAAAGAAATCAAACTGCTGATGGAGCACATTGAGGACGAGCTGGAAGACGCACACACCTACGCAGAGCTGGCCGTGGAATACAAGCACGACGACCCGGAGCTGGCAGACCTGTTTTACAGGCTGAGCGGGGAGGAAATGAACCACATGAACGCCCTGCACAAGGCCGTTGTTTCCCACATTGAGGAATACCGCAAGCAGAAGGGCGAGCCGCCTGCGGCCATGATGGCCGTCTATGAGTACCTGCACAAGCGGGATATTGAACGGGCGGAGAACGTCGGAGTGGTGCAGGGGATGTATAAGCGGTAAGCGTGGCAAATTTCGTGTCAAATGGCGTGTCAAATTTGCACCCAAAAACTGTATTATGTGTGCCAAAAATCTATAGTTCATAAAAATATTTTACCACGGAAAAGTTCGGAGTTCTCAGAATAAAGCGGTAAAACCAATAAAAACACCCTAGAAACAAGTTCTAGGGTGTTTTCTGTCATGGTGACCCGTACGGGAATCGAACCCACGATTAAAATTCCAAAAAGCGTTGGTATACAATGCTTTTTCAAAATCCGTGTCAAATGGCGTGTCAAATTTGCGCTTTTTCATCCGCATTTGACACAAAGAAGTTCCGAAAATCCTGCGCCCGTTTTGCAATGTCTTTCTGTGCCAGATGTGTATATATTTTGTGCATCGTCCCGTCATCTGCCCACCCGCCAATTTCCATTGCTATCTTTTCCGGTATCTGGAGGTGATAAGCCAGAGACGCGAAGCTGTGCCGCAATCCGTGGTTCCCGACTTTCGGCAGGCCGTTGGCGGAACAAATCTCGTTTATCCTTGTGCATATCCACCCGCCGGTCAGGTTGACGACATAACCTTCCTTGTTATCAACTGCCTTTAGTGCTTCCATTAGCGGCTCAATAATCGGCACCGTGCGCCGGGAGGAATCGTTTTTGTTCTGCTTCTTGTGAACCAGCTTGCCGCCGTCCCCGGCAACTCTTGCCCCGTGGACATATATTATTTCGTTCTTGAAGTCGACCTTGTCCCACGTCAGCGCCAGCATCTCAGACCTGCGCAAGCTGGATAATTCCAGCAGGGCGGCAATTTCTATCGATTCCCCTTTTATGGCTTGCAGGAACACCGGTATCTGATCCGGATCAAGGTACGGCTTTTCGTTGTGTTCCTTTTCCGGCAGGGTCACCCGCGGCCTGCGTCCGGTTTCCTCGAATATCGCTGCGGAAATCAGCATCCACACATTTTTAATATATTTCGGGGACAGTGATTTTGCTTCCCTGCGGATGGCGGCTTGCCACTGTTCGTCCGTGGTGGTGTACACGTCGGCCCCCATCATGCTTTGGAAGCGCTGCTTGCGGTAGGATTCATACGCATAAATCGTTGACGGTGACTTGAACCCCTTCCGGGTCGAAATGTATTTGTCGAGAGCGTCCCCCAGCGGCACCCCGTGCTTCATGGGGGCGGCTTTCGCTTCAATGACCCCGTGCTTCATGGCGAGGTATTCCGCCGCGCATTCGTCGTAGGTGTCTTTCGTTATGGATACTGTGCGGCCGTCGATATAGATTCTTGTTCGCCATGACCCTGACGGGAGTTGTATTATAGCCGGGAGTTTTACCCCCGGCTCTTTTTTCTTTCTTCCCATAGCGTATCCCTCTTTTTTGATAATTTGCTTACAGTGAAGTGCAGAAGGCCGAACAGCAGTACAATAACAGCCGCCGCACCTGCCCATACGACCGGAGAAACATTATCAGACTGTATCAGCCCCTGGTCTGGCGCTTGGCTATCCAGAGCCACATAGATTGCCAACACAAATGTCAGCGTAATGCAAACGCCGCACAGCCCGTACACAAGGATTTTGTATGAGCTGCGGACATTCTTTATTTCTTCATTTTGTTTGCCGATGCGGTCATCTCTGGCCGCGACACCAGCCTCCATAATGCGGCTCCTGTCCAGTAAGCGGTCTATCGCCGCGCCCTTCTCGGCAATTATCTCGTCCTTGTATGCTATCTCCTGCCGGAGCTGGTCTATTTCCGCCTGATCTCCGCTTGGGTGAACACCTGCAACGGAATCCATTGACACGCCCATAGCGGCGCACAGCGCGGCGATATGGAAAAAGCCGGGGTTCGATACGGCACCGGAAAGAATCCGGCTTGTTGTGGCGATAGGAACGCCGGACACGTCAGAAAGCTGCTGATTCGTCAGATGGTTCCGGAATTTCTCGTCTTTCAGCCTTTCCGGGAGGGCATCGAAATTCGGCTGCATTTCCTCGATGAATGTTTGGCCTGTATTTGAATCCATAATTCGCCCTCCTATTAAATTTGATACTGGATTGTTCACATTTGATTCCGGCGGAATCAGATGTGTGGTTTACTTTCTATAGCTGAAAATGCTATGGTGATATTGCAACCGGCAAGGGACACACCATTCCGGCGGCAAAGCCCCGTCACCTTGTGGCACGGGTGGCGGGGCAATTCAAAAATTTTTTTGAAACCCCTAATTAGTCCGTTTTATTGGACAGATAGTATGTTATAACTAGCACACAAGCAGAACAAGCGTTCGATAATGATAAAAAGTAAAGGAGAGGTAGAAATGACAGCGGACGAAAAGGGCTTTATCAGCGTTTACCGGACATTAACAGATGAAAACAAACGGAGGCTTCTGTGCTTCTTTTCCGATCTGCTGTCCAAACGGCCACCACTTGATAAAACCGCAGATTGTGGTATAATAAGTGATGAAACCAACAAAAAACCAACTGTGGAGGTGTAAAATATGAGCAAACCGGTAACTTCTGTGAAAGAAATTATTGCGGGTATCAAGGCGGGCATTATGGCTGTTGATTCGCCCACTCGTGATACTGGCGAAGAACAGCCTGTACAGAGAGAACGGAAATCTTCGCAATCAGAGCAAGATCGGCTTCCGAAAGCGTGATTTCTTCATTCCAAGAATCGCCCATTGCCTTTACGATATCCTGCGCGATATCCTCGTTGTGCATGGATGCGTACATCATGAACCCATCGTAATCCAATTTCATAATTATTTTCCTTCTTTCTGTTTTTCTTTTAGGGAAAGGGCGTAGGTGTACAACGCACCTTTTTCCTCAGTAGACAAAGAACGGTACATCCGAAGAATATTTTCCTCCCCGATGTCATTAGGCATCGGGGCATTTTTTGTTTCCTCGCTCTTGAGGTATTCAACAGTGACGCCGAAATAATCGGCGATTTTTTGCAAGGTCGCGTCCGAAGGATTATTTCTGTTACTTTTCCAATAAGTGACATTTGATTTTCGAATCCCGATTTCAATCGCGGCAGCACTAGGGCTGATTCCCTTTTCTGTACATAGACGAATATATTTGTTATAAAACGACAAAACAAACACCCCATTTTTGTGCAATATGCAGAAGTACAAAAAGTTCGCACAAACAGCTTGACAATGGGAACGATTTGTACTACAATAGCCACAGTGGTTCAAAAAGTTCACAAAATCCCAGGCCCAAGACGAAAAGTCCTGCGTCAAAGCTATTCTGTTCCTCGCAAGTACATAGTAGCACACTTTGTTAACTTTTGCAACCACAAAATGACTGTGGCGGGAAACAAAAAGACGATGGAGGGTGATCTCCATCGTCCTATGCCAAATTTGTTTACCCTTTATCCCCCTGCAGGTTTTCACCGTCTAAGACCACCCTTAGGCTTCTTCGGAAAATCTTGTCACTTTCGCAGTTTTGGTTCTGCGCATGGCCTTCTCGCTGGCAAGCCAACGGGAGTGCTGAGATATGGTGGGATATGATTACCGGCATATCACCATGAGTTTTTACCTCTTCACTGAGAATCCGCCATATCTAAGCAAACTGCATTTTACGCCAGTTTTACGTGCTTTGGCAACCACTATTGCGACCCAATGGAAAGGGAGCAGGCAAAAACAAAAGGTTGGTCAAAAAAGCCACCTCCTTTGGATTTGCCCTAGAGAGGGCTACAGATAGCATACCAAATTTTCCCGCCGCAGTCAACATTTTTAACTGAAAGGAGGAATACAATGCCCGAAAAATGGACGGGGCGGCTCATCGGGCGGATGCACAATGAGCGGATCACCTATGAGCAGCTGGCAAACGAAATGGGCGTAAACAAAGCTTATATTTCCATGATTCTGAATGGGAAACGCAAGCCGCCCGATATTCAAAAGCGGATGGAGACCGCGCTGGAAGCAATCATCAAGCGAGAACGAGGCAACCAAGCCTAGCAAACCAGATAACGGGAGGTGAAATAAATGAATCAGAGTAAAGAACTACTCCGCAAGCAGTTGGCGCTACTGGCGGAGCAGTCGGAGATTGCGGCAGAAGATAATCTTCCCGAATTGTCTTCTGCTATGTCCGATGTTTACGACCGGTTAGAACGCCAAACCACGGGAGCCGCGTTTCGTTTGGCGCTGTTGCTTCTTGCGCTCTCTAATCTTGTCGCAAGCATCTTGATACTTCTCAAGTAGTTCCTCCGGGGTCACACTTGACAAGTCCTGATTTTGAAGCCACAGCATTGCGAGTGCTTCGGTTTCATTATCCGGGAATGTTTTGAAAGTAAAGTCTGGCATAAAAAGCTCCTTTCTTATTATACTCGGCTGTTGCAGCAGCCTGTATGAACATTATAGAGGGGAGCGCCGGATAAATCAAGGAGGTGAGCAGTCGGTGGACAGCACCCAGAAAATGATCGTGGTGTCAATTATCCTGTCTGTGCTATCGATTTTAATAAATCTATTAGCATCCGAACACTTTCAAAAATTTCTGGCAAGTTTGACAGGATAGAAACCAAAAGCGCGGCAATGGACAGCCACAAAGAAACTCTGGCATATGTCCGTGTCCGGTCTGGTTTCAGAAATGCCAGCCCCTTTAACGGGATAACGGTTGTGTTGACGTCCGGATGGGCTTTCCCATCCATCGTCCGCAACACGGCACCATTTTCCAGCGGATGATTCGATAGCAAATAACCATGGTTGATACACTCCGCAATTACTTCTGAATCGTCATCGGTTGCGGGATTGTGAAACGGGCTTTGGCCATTGGCTACGCGCAATATCGTTTTCCGCATTTCTCTGGTAAATTCCCTTTCGGATTTTATCATGAAGTCACCCCCTTTCAAGGGGATTGTAGCACGGCAAACGCCGATTTTCAACAGGAGGTGAGCAGCAACGGCGTACATTTTAATCGGCTTTTTCGTGTTCTTGCTTGTCGCCCGGTGCGGCATGATCGTCGGGGAGCTGGTATTCAGCATGGAAGAACCAAAAGAAAAAAATCAGTAAAGGAGGAAATGAAAATGCCTGATGAAATCAAACGGTGCGCTGAGAGCGCGGCAAAGGCTCTGAACAGCATCCCGGTGGACAAGCGGGAAATTGCCGCAAGGCTGGCCGAAACCTACGCCGCCGGTCTGGCCGTGGGTATGGAGCTGGCCGAGGCCGACAAACCCAAGGACAAGGAGGGAGTGAGGAAATGAAAGATTATCTATTCCCCAGAGGGTGTGATTCAGCACGTGTAATCCCCGTCATTGAAACACGGTCTGCGCGCGGGTCTGGTGCAGTGGATCAGCCGACACGGGTTGTCGTGGAATACTGGTCTTTGGCCGGGGAGAAGCTGGCAGAGCGCGATACCTATTTGCAGGGGATGGCTTCGGCTTCCTCGAAAGCAAGTTCCGATTCTACGTAATTCAGCATGGCCTTTATGAAGCGTTCTGTGTTTTCTTTCCAGAATAGCACAGTGGAGAACAATATGTAATAAAAAAGACGTGAATAAACGAATTACGGATTATATGAGAGGAGGTGCAGACAATGCCTAGAATCCGGCAGTATGCCGAGCGCTACGCAGTGGAGGATTTCTGGAAGGAAATCGACCGCTGCTGTCCCATGGCGGGGATTCAGAGCGGCAACGCTTCGGCGCTCGGTGAAAAAATCGACGAGGGATACCAAAATCTGCTGAACTACCGGAAGGGGAAAACTGAAATGCGGGTAAGCACCATGCGAAAGCTGGTGACCACCCTCCACCCCAACCCGGCGGTGATCCTGAAAACCCTGGGGTATTCGGAGAAGGAAATACGGGCGTTTGCGAGGGAATGGCAGTGATTTGAAATCTACGGCAGAATGCCGAAATTGAAAGGAGTTATTTATGGCGAAATACAAAGTTGGGGATAAGGTGCGGATTGTAGACCACCGAACCGACCACATGAACAAGTTCGGGAAAATGGACAAGTGGCTTGGAAAAGTCATGACGATCAGAGACCTCTCTTCGCCCAGATATTGGATGCGGGAAGATTACGGCGAAAATTACGGATACGGCTGGCTGTGGGATGATGACATGATTTCCGGCCTTGCGGAGCCTAGGCGGGAACCCTGCACCGTGGAGCTCCGCTTTGATGGGATGATTACCACGGCCACCCTGAAACGTGGCGGGCGGAACGTGAAGACCGCAGAAGCCCGGTGCAATCCGAAGGATACCTACAGCAGAGCGGAAGGCGCGAGGGTCGCCGTTGAACGGCTTTTTGAGAAGAAGCGCAAGGAGGACAAGCCAAAGGAGAGCAAGCTTGAGCATGGCAACCCCAAGGTTGGGGATAAGTTTGTGGTTGTACAGAAACGCTATACCCCGCATCATAGCTTTGCAATAGGGGATATTGTTACGCTAGAAGCAATAAGCGCTATTGGTAATCTCTATTGTCTCGGGGAGAAATTCCAGTTCGTGGATGACCGGGATTTGAAGCCTTACAAGGAGAACACCAAATGACACCCAACGAAACGACCCAGCTTCGCACCATGGCGGAGATGAACCGCCGGTTGCGCCGGGAAAATGACCGGCTGCGGGAGTCCCTTTTGCTGGAATCGGAGGAACGCAAGGCGTTTGACGACGAGAACATGGAGCTATTCGATGTAGTCCACAAAAACCACGATAGGAGGTGAGGATATGGCAAGCAGAAGCAAGCCCGTGGATGCCCGGTGGGAGCCGGTTCCGGAGAACCGGAAGCCATTCAATGTCAAGGAATGTGTTTTCCGTGTTCTCCCATATGCGGGGCTGAATCTGGTGCTTTTCTGGTGGCAACAGGCGGATTTGCTGGCAGACAAGGCGGCAGTTCCCGCAATGTGGGTGTGCGCTATCCTGATGGGTGCCGGTATCGGACGTTGCATCAGAGGGCGATAAAAAGCCGCCCCCGATGTTACAGCACCGGGGACGGCAAGCGATATAAAAAATCTCTACCGTTTACAGTATACCAAACGGAGAAAGGAAAGTCAATGGACGATTTTGTTGGCGTGAATCCGGATTACGATTATCTGTACGATTCCCAGGCAACGGACAGCAGCATTCCGGTGTGCATCTGCTGCGGGAGAACCGTGGGACATAGATACTGGAAAATCCGGGACGATGCCATTTGCGACCTCTGCATGGACAGCCGGGAGGAATGGCGGGAGATTTCCTATGATTGACAATACCACTTACAAAATCATGCTCATTCGAGTGAAAACCCCCGTTTCCATGGCGAGGGCGCTTATAGCGTATCTGGAGCGAATGGGACTTTCTTACCGGATTGAGCAGTACGAGGAGGAAAAGAAATGCTGAAAAGCTACGCAGAAATGCGAAAAATTGACGTGAGTAAAGAATGCGATAAGCGCAAGGCAAAAGACGACAGGGGGCGCGAAATCGAAGTCCCTTATCTGAATTGGGCAAAGTGTGTGGAGCTTCTGCACAAGAACGGCGCTGATGTGGTGTACTTCGAGCCGTGTGTAAATGCCAACGGTTCCAGCCTTTTCATGAGCGATCAGGTGTTTACCGACAGCAAGGGAAACACAAACCGCTGCTACGAAGTCCGGGTAAAAATCGTGATCGATGATTTGGAGTTCGAAGCACAGTACCCGCTTATGAACGGCAGCAACCCGGTAAAAGATAATTCCCTCACCCAGCAGCGGCTATGGAATGCTCAGGCAAGGGCATTTGTCAAGGGCGTGGCAATGCGTACCGGCTTAGGTTTTGGGCTGTGGCTGGACGATATGGATTCCAGAGATGATGAACCCGAGGACTTGAGCCGCCATAATCTGTTCGCTATCAAGGAACGTCTGCAAATCGCCTATACCCGGCTTATCAAGCGTGGTATGTCCACTTTCGATATTGCGGAAGCGGTAGGTATGACGGAGGACGAGGTAAAGACCATTTTCACCTACTTCGATCAGCTGAACCGCTTCGAACAGAAACTCAGCGCCTTATGATCTCAAATCATGATCGTTCCGGGTACATAGGAGCCAGCGATACGGCCTACGTGGTAGGAAACTGGAAAACAAAAACATGGCTTTCGTGGTGGATGCAGAAGCTTGGCATAAATCGAGATCATTTCGATAATCGGTACACGCTGGCCGGGACGAATTTCGAGCATCGGATTTTGAAAAGTCTTGGTATCCAGGGGCTTCGTCTGGACGAGCAGATTATACATGAAAATTTGAAACTCCGGGTGAACTTCGACGGGCTGACAAACGACTGCACCTACGAATGCAAAACTTTTAAGATAGAAAATGGCTGGAAGGTGCCGAAAAAATACTGGCAGCAAGTTCAAGTGGAAATGTACGCCGCTGGTATCAAAAAAGGCCAGATCGTCGCGTATGGCCTGGAAGATGCAGATTATGACAACTTCCTCCGCCCCATCGACCACGGGAGACTGAAACTGGAAGATATCGCTTACGATTCCGAATGGATAGATATGGTATACCTCCCCAAACTCCGAGTTCTGGCGAATGCACTGGAAAAAGGGATGCTCCCTATGGAGGCGCGCAATGGGTGATATTACATTTCGTGAAATAAAACTCGAGGGCGGCTGGCTGATGGTTCGACCGGAAAGGCAGGATTTGGGGAAGGCCATGGCCTTGGTTCGCAAGCACAAGAATCGGCTCTACGATCTGGATGTCAAGGAGCACCGGGAAAAGCGAAGCCTGGACGCAAACGCCTATGCATGGGTGCTGATTCACAAGCTTGCCGCCGCTATGGGGATTCCTCCGGTTGAGGTCTACCGGAACGCCGTTCGGGGCGTGGGAGACAATTACACGCCTATGTGCGTCCGGGAGCAGGACGTAGAGCGCTTCACACGGAGCTGGCAGAAAAACGGCCTCGGATGGCTGGTGGACAGTCTGGGCGCGTCTCAGGTTCCTGGGTGCCGGAACCTGGCGGCATACCACGGCTCCAGCACCTACGACACCAAACAAATGGCGCGGCTGATCGACAATCTGATACAGGACTGCAAGGCGCTGGACATTGAAACTCTGCCCCCGGACAAGCTGGAGCTGCTCAAGGAGGAATGGCGTTGAGGAAGGACACCAAAGCGAGGGACTTCACCCGGGACGAGAAAATGGCGATTGCCCAGCGGGACAGCATTGACGGCTGGACGTGCTGTGTATTCTGCGGCGCTCCCGCCCCTGCCCCTCTGGCATGGAGCAACGCCCACTACATATCCCGGGCGCAGGGAGGGCTTGGCATTGCCCGGAACGGGCTGACCCTCTGCCCCAGATGTCACAACCGGTACGACCAGACCACGGCAAGAATGGAAATGAGGGCGTATTTCCGGGAGTACCTGATGGGCATTTATCACGGCTGGAACGAAAACGATCTGATTTACAGGAAGGAGAACACATGAATAATTGTCAATTTGTCGGGCGGCTCACCGCCGACCCGGAGCTGAGAAGAACCCAGGAGGGGACGGCGGTCTGCTCCTACAGCCTCGCCGTCAAGCGGCCAATGACGAAGGATGCCACGGATTTTCTGGATTTCGTCACATGGCGGCAGGGGGCGGAGTACCTGACGCAGCACGGCCATAAGGGCGACATCGTAGCCGTTTCCGGAGCGCTGCAAGCCAGGGACTGGACGGACAAGAACGGGAACAAGCGCCGGGCGTTTGAGGTGGTGACCACAAGCGTTGAGCTGCTTTCCAGCAAGCGAAATTCTCAGGATACCACCAATACCGGAACGGAACAGAACGCCGGATACGGGCAGCCCAGCGCCCCGCAGCAGACGAACCGGGGTAACGGATACAGCACACCGGCGTATCAGTCTCCCGCCCATGCGGCGAACTTCGCAGAGTTGGAAGACGACGACGCGCAATTGCCGTTCTAGGCCAGGAAAATCAATCTTTCCTCAAAAAGATTGATAGTATAGTTTGCATTTCCCTTGGCGGTGGGAGGTGAAACCGCCAACTCCAAAGGAAGGAGCGAAAACGTGACGATTGAATTTACGATTCCCGGCGTTCCGCAAGGGAAGGAACGCCCCCGCTTCACCCAGAACGGTGCGACATACACCCCAAAGAAAACAAAGGACTATGAAAAGCTGGTGGCATGGGCATACCAGTGCGAAGCCCACGGGGCAAAGTTCACCGGCACTATCCGGGTTGACATTGCGGCAATCTACCCCGTTCCCCATTCGTGGAGCAAGCGCAAGCAGGCCGAAGCGATTGACAATCGGATTCTCCCCATGGTGAAACCCGACTGGGACAATATAGGCAAGATTGTGTGTGATGCCCTGAACGGTATCGCCTACAAGGATGATGCTGCTATCACAGACGCCACAGTCTGCAAGCGGTACGGCACCCGCCCATGCGTGGCGGTTCGCCTCACCGGAGAGGAGGCACCCCGTGACACAGTGTGAGCGTATCCTGCGGCATTTGCAGGACTATGGAAGCATTACCCAGGCCGAGGCCGTAACCGAGTACGGCCTCGGCCTGGGTGCAAGAATCTGGGATTTGAAAGCCCAGGGCGTACCCATCAAGAGCGAAACCGTCACCGGGAAGAACCGGTACGGGGAGCGGACGTGCTTTGCGCGGTACTCCATCATTAAAGAGGCTTAGATATGGAAGACGAAGCAAGAAGCCAATTCACTTTTTACCGCTCGTTTTTTGAAGCGGTTTTCAAGATAAAAAACAAGGCAGCAAGGGCAGAAGCCTATGACGCTATTTGCAAATACGCTCTGTTTAACGATGCCCCGGACGTAGACAAGATGTCCGATGCCGCCGCCATTGCCTTTATGCTTATCAAGCCGAATCTGGACGCAAGCAGGCGGAAAGCAAAATCCGGGAAAAGCGGAGGAAAAAGCAAGCAAACCGCAAGCAAAGCGGAAGCAAATAGCAAGCAAAGCGGAAGCAAATCGGAAGCAAACGATAAGCGAGAGCAACCCGCAAGCGAGAAAGAGAAGGAG